>Ga0105249_10000084_pt1 | contig 134869 bp, 115 predicted proteins | sample KBSS44metaG_FD_81522 | JGI IMG/M metagenome (GOLD analysis project Ga0105249, IMG submission 81522) | Switchgrass rhizosphere microbial communities from Kellogg Biological Station, Michigan, USA - KBS S4-4 metaG | ecosystem: Host-associated > Plants > Roots > Rhizosphere > Soil | place... | reverse complement strand
CGCGCCGTTCACGCGGATGCCGATCATCGGCACGAACACGAGCAGCAGCAGCACGATGCCGAGCAGCAGCAGCATGCCGGCATGACGCTCGAGCCAGGCCAGTTCGGTTCGCGCTGCGATGACGCACGCGACCAGACCCATGCCCAGGAATACCAGATGCTTGATCAGATAGTGGAACGATCCCGCATGCTCGCCGTCCGCGACCGCGATCGAGCTCGACGCGACCATCACCGCGCCGAGACTGGCGAGCGCGAGCGCGGCGAGGATCAGGCCGAGATCGTAGCGGCCGCGCGCTTCGCCGCGGCGCGTCGCCTGCGATTCCTCGTTGTTGTAGCCGAACAGCAGCATCAGCGTACCCGTGGAGAAATTCGATCACCGAAGTCGATCGACTGATGTCCCTCGCCCGCGAAGCGGGAGAGAGGGGGACCACCCGCGGAGCGGGTGGTGGGGTGAGGGCGTGTCGCAGATCGGTGAATCATCAACGCACCTTCAACGTAGCCAGCCCGATCAGCACCAGCACGACGCTGATGATCCAGAACCGCACGATCACGCGCGGCTCCGGCCAGCCTTTCAATTCGAAGTGGTGATGGATCGGCGCCATGCGGAAGATGCGCTTGCCGGTCAGCTTGAAGCTGGCGACCTGCAGCATCACCGACACCGTCTCCATCACGAACACGCCGCCCATGATCAGCAGCACGATTTCCTGGCGCACGATCACCGCGACGCAGCCGAGCGCGGCGCCGATCGCGAGCGCGCCGATGTCGCCCATGAACACTTGCGCCGGATACGTGTTGAACCAGAGGAAGCCGAGACCGGCGCCCGCCAGCGCGCTGCAGAAGATCGCCAGTTCGCCGGCGCCTGGAATCGCCGGGATGCCGAGGTACTCGGAAAACACCTTGTTGCCCGCCAGGTAAGCGAATACGCCGAGCGCGGTCGCCACGAGCACGCTCGGCATGATCGCCAGGCCATCGAGGCCGTCGGTCAGGTTCACCGCATTGGAGAAACCCACCACGATGAAGTACGCCAGCGCGATGAAGGCGAGCGCGCCGACGCCGGTCAGCCACGGTGAGCCCGCCGCCGCGTCGGCGACATAGCCGAGCGGCACCTGCGCCTGCTTGATCAAGGGCAGGTAGAACGTCGTCGCCGCCGGCGTGTCGGCCGTGAAGTAGAGGAACAGCGCGACACCGAGGCCGAACACCGACTGCCAGAAGTACTTCCAGCGAGCAGCGAGACCCTTGCTGTCCTTCAACACGAGTTTCTTGTAGTCGTCGTAGAAGCCGATCGCGCCGAACGCAACCGTCACGCCGAGCACGAGCCAGACATAGCGGTTGCGCAGGTCGGCCCAGAGCAAAGTCGATGCGGCGATCGACGCGATGATCAGCGCACCGCCCATCGTCGGCGTGCCGGCCTTGCTCAGATGCGACTGCGGGCCGTCGCTGCGGATGACCTGTCCCGCCTTGACCTCGGCGAGCTTGCGGATGATCGCGGGACCGGCGAGCAGCGACACCGCGAGCGAGGTGAGCGTGCTCATGATCGTGCGGAACGTCAGGTACTGGAACAGATGGAAACCGCTGACGTAACCCTTCAGCAGATCGGCAAGTTCAAGCAGCATGACGCTCGCCTCCTTCGCCGGCCGCATCGCCCTGCAGGGCGTGCACGACGCGATCCATCGCCGACGAGCGCGAACCCTTGATCAGCAGCACGGTACCGGCGTGCAGGTCGCCTTGCAGCGCATCGACCAGCGCAGCCTGATCGGCGTAGTGCGTAGCGCCCTTGCCGAAAGCATCGACCGCCGCGCGACTCAATCGTCCGACGGCGCGCAGCCGCTCGATGCCGCTGCGCTTGGCCAGCGCGCCGATGTCGGCGTGCAGCTTTTCGGCATCGGTGCCGAGCTCGGCCATGTCGCCCATCACCAGCACGCGCTCGCCCCCCTCGCCGGCCAGGGTCGCGATCGCCGCGGCGAACGAACCCGGATTGGCGTTGTAGCTGTCGTCGATCACGATCGCGCCGCTGGCATGGGTGCGGCGCAATAGGCGGCCGGCGACGTTCGGCGCGGCTTCGAGGCCGGCCTTGACGGTCGCCAGTGGCACACCGAGCGCGATCGCCAGCGTGCTGGCGGCGAGCGCGTTCATCACGTTGTGCCGTCCCGGCAGCGGCAAAGCGATCTCGGTGTTGCCGACCGGCGTCAACAGGCGGAAGCGGCCGTCGAAAACGCCTTCGACCGCGGGCGCGGCGCTGACGTCGGCGCGGCGCAGCAGCCCGAACGTGAGCACGCGGCGCGGCGCGGCGAGCACGCCGAAATAATCGGCGAAGGCATCGTCGGCATTGATGACGGCGACGCCGTCGGCCGGCAGCGCGCGGTAGATCGCGCCCTTGGTCTCGGCGACGCCCTGCAAGGTGCCCATGCGCTCCAGATGCGCGGCGGCCACGTTGTTGACGAGCGCGATGTCCGGCTGTGCGATGCGCGCGAGATAGGCGATGTCGCCGGGCTTGCCGGCGCCCATCTCGAGCACCGCATATTCGCTGTCGGCCGGCATCGCGAGCAGCGTCAGCGGCAGGCCGATTTCGTTGTTGAAGTTGCCGGCGTTGACGTGCGTGCGGCCGTGCCGGGCGAGGATCGAGGCGACCAGGGTCTTCACCGTCGTCTTGCCGTTCGAGCCGGTGATGCCGACGATGCGCGCGCGATGCGGAATGTTCGCGCGGCGCGCGATCTCGCCGAGCGAGACCAGGGTGTCGGCGACGACGACCTGCGGCAGGTCGAGCGGCAGCTTGCGTTCGACCAGCAGCGCCGCGGCGCCGCGTTCGAGCGCAGTTGCGACGAAATCGTGGGCGTCGTAGCGCTCGCCCTTGAGTGCGACGAACAGCGCGCCCGCGCCGATGGTGCGCGTGTCGGTCGAAACGGTTTCGAGCGTCGCGTCGCCGCCGTGCAGGCGGCCGCCGGTCCAGCGCGCGATGTCGGACAGGCGCAAGGTCAGCATGCGCGCAGCTCCAGCGCGTGGCGCGCGATCGCCAGATCGTCGAACGGACGCTTGGCGCCGGCGACTTCCTGGTACGGCTCGTGGCCCTTTCCGGCGATCAGCACGATGTCGCTCGGATGCGCGAACTCGATCGCCTGCGCGATCGCGAGCGCGCGGTCGCGCTCGATCGTCGCCCGCTCCGGTCGCTTCAAGCCCGCCACGATCTGCTCGACGATGACGTCGCCGTCTTCGCCGCGCGGGTTGTCGTCGGTGATGATGATGCGGTCGGCCAGCGCTTCGGCGATCGCGCCCATCTGCGGGCGCTTGCCCGCGTCGCGCTCGCCGCCGCAGCCGAACACGCAGATCAGCCGGCCGGCGCCGTGCGCACGCAGCGACGCAAGCGCCTGCTCGAGGGCGTCCGGCGTGTGGGCGTAGTCGATCACGATCAGCGGCTGCGCACCGGCGCCGCCGAGGCGGTTCATGCGACCGGCGACCGGCGTCAGCGCGCCGAGCGCAGCGGCGATCGCGTCGAAGGCGAGGCCGAGCTGACCGAGGCATGCGGCGACGGCGAGAAGATTGGAAACGTTGAAGCGCCCGAGCAGGCGCGTCGCGATCGTACCGGCGCCCCAGGGCGTGTCGAGGCGGAAGCGCTGCCCGTTCGCACCGGATTCCAGGTCGCGCGCGACCACCTCGGCATCGTCGCTGTCGATCGCGTAGCGCAGCAGGCGCGCGCCGGGCGGCACCGACGCGATCAGCGTGCGGCCGAAGGCGTCGTCGGCATTGATGATTGCTGCGGACAGTCCCGGCCATTCGAACAGGCGGCGCTTCGCCGCACCATAGGCTTGCATCGTGCCGTGATAGTCGAGGTGGTCGCGGCTGAGATTGGTGAACACCGCCAGATCGAACGCGATCGCGTTGACGCGCCCCTGTTCGAGCGCGTGCGACGATACTTCCATCGCGACGTGGCTGGCGCCGGCGTCGCGAAACTCGGCCAGGAGGCCTTGCGCACAGATCGCGTCGGGCGTCGTGCGTTCGCCTTCGCGCAGCGCGCCATGCAGGCCCGCGCCGAGCGTGCCGATCGTCGCGGTCGTGCGGCCTGCGTGGTGCAGCGCCTGCGCGAGCAGCTGCACGGTCGAGGTCTTGCCGTTCGTGCCGGTGACGCCGATCACTTCGAGGCTGCGCGACGGGTCGCCGAAGAAGCGCGCCGCGATCGCGCCGAGGCCCTCGCGCAGGCCGTCGAGCCACACGACGGGGACGCCGCCGGTGTCCACGTTCGAAGGGGGGATGGCAGTCGACGCGGGCGTCGCGACGTCCGGCTTTTCGGCCAGGACGATCGAGGCGCCTCGCGTCGCCGCCATCGGGGCAAACGCAATACCGTGCGCCTGCGTGCCGGCGAGCGCGACGAAGGCGTCGCCCTCCTGCACGCGGCGCGAGTCGAGCGCGAGCCCGCGCACGACGATGTCTCCCTGCGCGCCGGCAACGGCGCTTCCCTGCAGCAGTTCACGCACGCTCATCGCGGGCCGGTTCATTCTTCGGGCACTCCGTCGTCGACGTTCGACATGTCGACCGGACCATCCGGCGCCTGTCGTCCTGTGCGTACGGTGTGCCCGGTATCGGGCGCGGCGGTGTACCAGTTCTGGACATTGTCGGGCGAGATGTCGAGCAGACGCACCGCGTCTTCCATCACCTTGCCGAAGACGGGCGCGGCGACCAGCGCGCCGTAGTACGCGCCCTGCGGATCGTGGATGACGACCACGCCGACCAGGCGCGGCGCGCTCGAGGGAATCATGCCGGCGAACAGCGATACGTACTTCTTGTTGTAGCCGCCGCCGGCTGCCGTGCGCGACGTACCGGTCTTGCCGGCGACGACGTAGTTGCGCACCTGCGCCTTGGTCGCGCCGCCCGGCGGCACGATCACGGTTTCGAGCATCTTGCGCATTTGCGCGGCGATCTCGGGATCGATGACCGCGCGATCGGGGTTCTGAGCACCTTTGACGAACGTCGGCGAGCGCAGGCGCCCGTTGTTCGCGATCGTCGAGTAGCCCTGCGCCAGCTGCAGCGGCGTCACGTTGAGGCCATAGCCGTAGGCGATCGTCGCCTGCTCGACCGGTCCCCACGCCTTCGCGATCGGCAGGAAGCCCGGCGATTCGCCCGGAAATCCGCTGCCCGTGACCTCGCCGAGGCCGAAGCGGTGGTAGACGTCCCACATGTGATCGCGCGTCATCGTCAGCGCGATCTTGGCGGCGCCGACGTTGCTCGAATACGTGATCACGCCGGTGACGTCGATCAGGCCCTTGTTGTGCACGTCGTGCGTCGTCCATCCGCCCGCCAGGGTCAGCGAACCCGGCGTCGTATCGACCGGCGTATGCGGCTTCCACTTGCCGCTCTCCAGCGCCGCCGAGATCGTGAACGCCTTCATCGTCGAGCCCGGCTCGACGACGTCGGTGACCGCGCGGTTGCGGCGGTACGAAGGGTCGACGTTGGTGCGCGCGTTCGGATTGAACGACGGCTGGTTGACCATCGCGAGGATCTCGCCGGTCGGCACGTCGAGGATCACCATCGAACCGGAGCTCGCGTGGTGCTCGGCGAGCGCGGCCTTGAGCTCGCGGTAGGCCAGGTACTGGATGCGGCGGTCGATCGAGACCGTCAGGTCGCGGCCGGGCTGCGCATCGCGCACCAGCTCCACGTTCTCGACCTCGTGGCCCATGCGGTCGCGGATGACGCGCTTGACGCCGGGCTTGCCGGCCAGCCAGTCGTCGAACGCGAGCTCGAGGCCTTCCTGGCCGCGGTCGTCGATGTTGGTGTAGCCGAGCACGTGCGCGATGACTTCGCCGCTCGGGTAGTAGCGCTTGAATTCACGCTGGCTGGCGATGCCGGGGATGTCGAGCTTCAGGATCGCCTGCGCGTCGTCCGGATTCAGGTGGCGCTTGAGGTAGATGAATTCCTTGTCCGAGCGCTCGATCAGCTTCTGCTTCAGCGCATCCTCGTCGAGGCCGGTCGCCTTGGCGAGCTCGCCGATGCGGTCGGCATGCTCGAGCACTTCGGACGGATTGGCCCAGATCGACTCGACCGGCGTCGACACGGCCAGCGGCTCGCCGTTGCGGTCGAAGATCGTGCCGCGCGACACCGGAATCGCCAGATCGCGCAGGTAGCGCGCGTCGCCCTGCTCCTGGTAGAAATCCTTGCGCACGACCTGCAGGTCGACCGCGCGCACGACCAGCGCGCTCGACGCGAGGCCGAGCATGCACAGCACGACGTACAGCCGCGTCCTCGCGTTGGCGGGCTTGATGCGCGGGTTGGCCGAGCTCATCGCTTGATCACCACGGTCGCCGCCGCGTTCGGCGAGACCATCGCGAGCCGGCCGCGCGCGATCTGTTCGATGCGGTTGTTCTCGGCCCAGGTCGCCTGTTCCAGCTGCAGGCGGCCGAATTCGAAATTGAGGTCGTCGCGCTCGTTGCCGAGCTTGCTGAGCTCGATGAACGCGAGCCGGCTCTGCTGGATCGCGTATACCAGCGCGATGGCGCTCGCGATCGTCGCGAGCAGCAGGAGCGAGAGGAAGACGTTGCGGAACGCGATCATGCGCGCTTCTCCGCGATGCGCAGCACGGCGCTGCGCGCGCGTGGATTGACGGCGAGCTCGGCATCGCCGGCGAATTGCGCCTTGCCGACCGCGAACAGCGGTGCCGGCGCGAGATCCGGCGGCGGCAGGCCGCGCCGGACGGGACGCGGCGCCTCGCCCCGGATGAACTGCTTGACCGCGCGGTCTTCGAGCGAATGAAAGCTGATCACCGCGAGGCGGCCACCGGGCTTCAGGCAGACGAGCGCGCCCTCGAGTCCCTGCTGCAGGGCACCGAGTTCGTCGTTGACGCGGATGCGCAAGGCCTGGAACGTGCGCGTCGCCGGATGCTTGTGGCGCTCGCGGTAGCCGATGGTTTTCGCGACGAGGTCGGCGAGTTCGCGCGTCGTCGCCAGGGGGCGGCTACGTCCGGTTTCCACGATTGCCCGCGCAATGCGTCGGCCCATCCTCTCCTCGCCATGACGCCACAACACGTCGGCGATCTCCTTCTCATCCGCTGCTGCCAACCACTCTGCAGCACTCGTCCCCCGCGTCGGGTCCATGCGCATGTCGAGCGGACCTTCATGCTGGAAACTGAAGCCGCGCGCCGGATCGTCCAGTTGCGGCGACGACACGCCCAGGTCCAGCAGCACGCCGTCCAGTCCCGCCTGCGCCAGCGGCCATTCGGCCAACTGCGCGAAACTCGCGTGACGGATCGCGACGCGCGCATCCTTCGCGAATTCCTCCTGTGCACTCGCGATCGCTTCCGGATCGCGGTCCAGCAGCAACAAACGGCCCTGCGGGCCGAGCCTGTTCAGCACCTCGCGCGCATGGCCGCCGCGTCCGAAGGTGCCGTCCAGATAGGTTCCGTCCCCTTTCACGCGAAGGCCTTCCAGGACCTCCGCCAACATCACCGGCACGTGCTGGCGCGGCTGCGCGCTGATCGGCGCGTCCGTCACAACTTCAGCTCGGCCATGTCCTCCGTGATCTGGTCCTCGCCGATCGTTTCGCGGATCTTGGCGAGGTGCGCCTGTTCGCCCCACAGCTCGAACTTGTTGCCCATGCCGAGCAGCACGGCGCGCTTTTCGATGCCGGCCGCAGCGCGCTGGCTCGACGGCAGCAGGATGCGTCCGTTGCCGTCCGGCTCGACATGCGCCGCCGCACCGACCAGCTTCATCTGCAGGCTGCGGTGCACCGCCTTGACGCTCGGCAGTGCGTTGACTTCGTCACGCACGCGCTCCCACTCGTTCTGCGGGAAAATCCACAGGCAGCCGCTCTCGAAGGGGTTGTAAGTGACGACCAGCCGGTTCGCGCTGACTTTGGCGACGAGCTCGCGATGGGCTGCGGGAATGGCTACCCGGCCCTTGTCGTCCAGCGTGATGGCGGTTTCGCCTTGGAACATAACCCACGATTCACCACAGAAAACCACTTAGACCCACATTAGGCCGCAAGTCTTGGGCTGTCAAGGAAAATTCGGGGGCGAATGGGGGCAATCGGCAAGCATTTGTGACGCGTGCGACATGGCTAAAAAATACGCTTCTTCACACGCTCCGAAGGAGTGTTCGGCAAGTCGTTGAAGAGGCTGTGCGAATCGAAATTTCCGATGTCGAAAAATGTATACGAGTACATTTTTAGTGGCGTTCGGAACGACGCTGCCACAGCGCGCGAAAACGACATCGCCCGGAAACGCCGGCGATGCCTCGCGCGCGGTCGCGGTGCGGCGGGGAACAGGGCTGCACCGGATCGTCGGCGCGGGGCGGCCGCGCGCCGAAGCGGCGCAGCGACCGCACCCTGCCGTACGAATGAAGTGGGAGCCGGCCGATAAGCCGGGTTCTGTCGTGAGCAGCCATTCCTCTGGACCGCGCGTCGCCGCACGGTTCAAGCGACCAACCCGGGAACGACGCGGGCAGCGTCATGGTTCCCCTATTCGGTCTTGCTCCAGGTGGGGTTTGCCGTGCCACGCGGCGTTGGCCCCGCGCGCGGTGCGCTCTTACCGCACCGTTTCACCATCACCACGCACATCTTGCGACGCCGTTCGGCTGTCTATTCTCTGTTGCACTTTCCGTCGGCTCGCGCCGCCCAGGCGTTACCTGGCACCCTGCCCTATGGAGCCCGGACTTTCCTCGGCGCGCGAACGCGACGCGGCTGCTTAGCCGGCTCCCGCGCCGATTCTAGCAGGGCGGGCTTGGGCGCGCGGTCCAAGATCGGCGATGTCTGCTCGGGGACAGGGTCTCCAGCAGCGCCCCGCGTTCTCGATGTCATTCCCCGAAAGCGGGAATCCATGTTGCTTCCTTTGGAAAATCACAATGGATTCCCGCTTTCGCGGGAATGACGGCATGAAGGGCCGGCGATCGGCCGTGGCCGACGTGCTCACGAAGCGGTCGACGCGCCGCATGCGCCGGTCGACACGCCGTCGAAGTGTCCAGGGTGCCGTACGACGCGCCCCAGCCCGCCCCGCCGCTCCAGAGCGCCTATCCAACGTCTCATCCGGCGCGCCAGGTCCTTACAACGTCATTCCCACGGAAGCGGGAATCCATGTTGCTTCCGTCGCGAGACTTCAATGGATTCCCGCTTGCGCGGGAATGACGGCGCGAAGGTGTCTGTGACCCATTGCAACCTACGTGACGCCCGCACCGGTCGACGTGTCGCAGAAGCCCGAATTGCTGCACAACGCTTCCGGCCTGCCCGCACGCCGTCGCGCACCCCATCCAACATCCAGCGCGCCACCACCTTGCCGACGTCATTCCCGCGAAAGCGGGAATCCATTGGCTTCCGTTGAAATATCACAGTGAATTCCCGCTCTACCCGCATCACTGTTCAAGGAGCCCCTCGCGGGGCAGATGCGGGGTTCGCCGCAGCCGCGCGCAGGTCGGCATCGATCACGGCCAGCGCCCGCGCCGCACGCGACCGGTCGCTTTCGCCTTCGGCCGGCAGCAGCGGCAGGTCCGGCTTGACGCCGGCCACCTCATCGCTACCGTCGGACCTCAGGCGTACGCAGTCGGGGATGCGGAAGCGCAGCTGCGAATGCGGCAGTACGAGCGGCTTGGCCTCCTGCATGAAGCCGCAACCGTCGCCGCCGGTAGTCACGCCGACGGTACGGGCGATGCCGTTGTCGTGCATGACCGCGCTGAACATCTCGGCCGACGAGTACGTCTTCGCGTTGGTCAGCACGTAGACCGGGCCGGACCAGGCCCCACGCTGCGCATCGACGGCCGCCGGCCAGTGCAGTGCCGATCTCAATTCATCGCCGCCGGACGCGCTGGCCGGCAAGTAGTCGACGGCGCCGCTGGCGAACCCCATGTCGAGCAGGCGGCTGCAACCGGCCGGATTCCACGTGCGCTGCTCGCGCCATGCCCATGACAAGTCGCAATGGCGCCATGCGATCGCCGCCTGGCGCCGTTCGAAGTCCGCCGTCGCCGCAGCGTATGCCTGCCGTGCCTGCGCATCCGGATGGGCCAGCGCGGCCCAGGCCTTGCGCAGTTCGCCCAATTGCTCGTCGGCATACGCTCGCGCGTCGTCCGCGGCGGCCATCCACAACCGCGCCGAATGCACCGGCTTGGCCGTGAACAGGCGCGCACTCCAATCGCCGGCGTCGTTGCCGCCGCCGTTGTCGCCGACATCGACGACCACCGCGCCGACCTGCTCCTGCCCGAAACGGCGCAGCTGCCCCGCGAGCGCGTCGAACCACGCCGCGTCGACCTTCCTGCGCAACACGGCCGGATCGATCGCCTGGCCGCCTGTACGCAGCGCCGTCCATGCCTGAACGCAGAGGGTCGCCGCTTCGCTTTGCCTGAAATAAGGGATGCGTACGATGCCCAGGCGCGTGCCGCTGCCCGTGCCGACAATGCCGGCACGAAACGGCGAAGCCACGCCGTCGGATTCGAGCGTGAACCCGGGCAGCGTTTCGAACGGCAGCGAAAACGCGGTGCTGCGCGTCACGGCGTAGCCGAGCGCGGCGCAGCCGGCAGCGGCGTCGAGCGTCGCGAGATCCGGCCGGGCCGGCTCCGCGGCCGCCGCCGGGGCCGGCGCCCGCAGCGGCAACGGCGAGAAATGCCCGTCGTGGAACGCGGCGACGAAGGCCAGCAGGGCCGCGCGCGCGTCGGCATCGTCGCCCGCGAGATCGAGCATCCGCTGCGTTCTGCGATCGAGCGCCGGCAAGTCGACCCCGCCTTGCGGCGACGCGAACCACGCGAGGTTCGCGTAGGACTGCTCCAGTGTCCGTTTCAGCGCCGAATAGTCGCCGCGCCACGCTTCGCGATCGAAGGCGGGTTCGGCGGCGGCCGCGAAGCTCGACGACACGCTGCAGAGCAGGCACAACATCCAGCGCAGCACCCGCTGCGAATGAGCGGCCCGTCGCCGCGAGCCCGAAGCTTCGTCGTACACGTGCCACCTCACCGCAGCCGCGGTCGCGGACCGCAAGGCGCCGCAGTCTGGCAGCGCGCCGTCGCGGCGTCTTGTACCCGGCAAACGCTTTGGTACGCGCTTAGCGGACGCCGCGCCGGAACGCGCCGGGCGTCACCTTGAACACGGCCTTGAACGAGCGCGTCAGGTGCGCCTGGTCGCAGAAGCCGCACGCCAGCGCGATTTCGCCGACGGGCCGGCGCCCCGACGCCAGGAGGGCAGCGGCGCGGCGCACGCGCAGGCCGCGTACGTAGTCGCCGACGGTCTGCCGATGCACGCGGCGGAATTCGCGCGCGACATGGACGGGATGGCGATCGATCGAATGCGCAAGCTCGGCCAGCGAAAACTTCGCGTCCGCGTGCGCCGCGATGAACTCCTCGGCCGTGCGCAGCCATGCCGGCACGCGCCCCGATTCGGCGACGGCGCCGCGCGCGAACAGGCCGAGCATCTCGAGCAGCAGCCCCTGCGCCACGATGGGCGAGAACACGTCCGCCTCAAGCAGCTCGCGCAGCAGGCGTGCGCCGAGCGCCGCCAGGTCCGACGACTGCGAATACGGCGCCTCGGCCAGCGGCATGCGGCGGTCGAGATAGCCGAGCGCGTCCGCTGCCGGCTCGACCAGGATCTTCAAGGCGCCGTCGGCCGAGAACCGCTGCGCATGCGCCTCGAACGCGGGACAGAACAGCAGGTGGCCGGCCGCGTGCTCGATGCCGCGTCCGCGGATGCGTTCCTCGTAGCGGCCGCCGACGACGAGGCAGAGGGAAGCCTCGTCATGCCGATGCGATGCCATCGAACTCGTGGCGGCGTAGCGCGCGACGCGCGCGGAACGGAACCAGGTCGCGTCTGCGTGCGCGTCCACGACGGCTCAGCCCTCGTAGAGCAGCTTGCGCGGCGCGCCGGTGATCGCCGCCGCGAGCTTCGCCGCGCGCGCGGGCGGCAGTTCCTCGCGCAGCAGCGCGAAGACGCGACGGCCTTCGGCCAGCTGCGCGTCGGCCGCCTCGCCGGCCGCTCCGGCGACCAGCAGGACGAACTCGCCGCGCTGCTGGTTCGGGTCGGCAGCGACGCGCGTCGCGACATCGGCGAGCGGCGCCGCGATGATCGTCTCGAACAACTTGGTCAGCTCGCGCGCGAGCACGGCCTCGCGCGCGCCGCCGAACGCGCCGATCGCATCGGCGAGCGACTCGACGATGCGATGGCTCGACTCGTAGAAGATCAACGTGCGCGATTCCGCAGCGAGAGTCTGCAGACGCTCGCGCCGCGCCGCGGCCTTGGCCGGCAGGAAGCCCTCGAACACGAAGCGGTCGCTCGGCAGCCCCGCCGCCGACAGCGCGGCGATCGCGGCGCACGGCCCGGGCACCGGCGAGACCTCGAAGCCGGCCTCGCGCGCCGCGCGCACGAGGCGGAATCCCGGATCGCTGATCAGCGGCGTGCCGGCATCGGAAATCAGCGCCGCCTCGCCGCCGCTGCGCAGATGCTCAACGACGCGTGCCGCCTGCTCGCGCTCGTTGTGCTCGTGCAGGGCCAGCGTGCGCGCGCGGCTGCCGGCCTGCGCCAGCAGGGGAGCGCTGTGGCGCGTGTCCTCGGCCGCGATCAGGTCGACCCGGCGCAGCGTGTCGCGGGCGCGCGGCGAGAGATCGTCGAGATTTCCGATCGGCGTCGCCACGACCCACAGCCGCCCGCGCCCGCCGTTCACGCCGTTGTCCTGATCCACGCTCATCCTGTTCTCCGAAGCTGAATCGATGCGGCGGACGCGAGGCGCGCCGGGTCGATCGGCTATCATCGCTAGCCTAGCTCCAAACGTGCGCGGACGGACCATGACGATTCGTTTCCCTGGCAGGATGCTGACTTTTCGTGCCTCGTCGCAGCGGCGGCCGCTTGCCGCCGCGCTGCTCGGCTTGCTGCTGTCCGCCTGCGCGACGGTGTCGCAGGCTCCGGTCGGCGAACACGCCGCATCGCCCGACGCAGCGCACGCCGAGGAGCTGTACCAGCACGGCGATCTCGACCAGGCCGCGAGCGCGTTCCTCGACCTGGCCAGCGCCAGCCGTGGCGACGAGTCGGCGCACTACCGGCTGCGCGCCGCCGAGGCGCTGCGCGAGCGCGGCGACCTGGAAGGCGCCGCGCACGCCTTGGGCGATCTGAAGCGACGGCGCCTGCATGGCGACGAAGCGGTGCGCCTGGATCTGCTCGACGCCGAAATCGCGCTCAAGCACGGCGACTACGCGCAGGCGCAGAGCCTGCTCGCGATCAACGAAGCCGTGCCGGAGAACTTGCGCGTGCGTGCGCTGGAACTGCGCGCGCGCACCGATCTCGCTGCGGGCGATGCGTTCGCCTCCGCGCGCACGCGCGCGCTGCTCGATCGCTATCTGGCCGGCGGCGACCGCGAGCAGAACCGCAAGCAGCTGATCGACGCGCTGGCGGCGATGGACGTGAACACGCTGAAGACGCGCGTCGATGCCTTGCCGCCCGGCGACGCGATGCGGCCGTGGGTCGAGCAGGCGCTGCGCGGCAAGGGCCAGCCGCTCGCGCGCGAGCTGCCGCGCCCGAGCCAGCCGGTCGGCACCTTGCGGCCTGGCGAAAACGGCGCGCTCGAGACCGAAGGCTACAAGTCGCTCAAGCACGTCGCGCTGCTGCTGCCGCTCGGTGCGCAGCTGGCCAACGTCTCGCAGTCGATCCGAGACGGTTTTTTCGCCGCCTATTTCGCCGACAACGCCGAGCGCAGGCCACAAGTGCGCATCTACGACTCCGGCAAGACGCCGGCCGACGCGATCGCCGCCTACAACAAGGCCGTCGGCGACGGCGCCGATCACGTCGTAGGTCCGTTGCAGCGCGAGGCCGTCGGCGAACTGTTCCACCAGTCGCTCGGCGCGCGCGTGCTCGCGCTGAACCATCCCGACACCGGCGAAGTGCCGCCGGCCGGCAGCGCCGAATTCGGTCTGCTGCCCGATGCCGAAGGCGCCCAGGTCGCCGAGCACATGCGCGAGCGCGGCATCACGCGCGCCGCGATACTGGCCGCCGATACGGATTGGGCCGAACGCGCCGCGCGCGCCTTCCGCGCGCAGTTCGAGGCCGGCGGCGGCAGCGTGACCGGCGAAACGCGCCTGCGCGACAAGGACGTCAACTACGCGACGGCGATCACGCAAGCCACGGCGAATCTCGGATCCGATCCCGACAGCGGCCTGTTCATCAGCATGCGTCCGCAGCAGGCGCGCCTGCTGCTGCCGCAGCTGAAGATCGCCAACGTCGCCGCGCCGGTGTTCGCCACGTCGCACGTCTACTCCGGAGACACCAACGCCGCGCTCGATCGCGACCTCGACGGCGTCGAATTCTGCGACGCGCCGTGGCTGTTCGGGCCGATCCCCGGGCGTCCCGACCGCACCCAGGTCGCAGGGCAGATCGCCAGCGCGAACGGCGTCGGCGCGCGCCTGTTCGCGTTCGGCATGGACGCCTACGCGCTGCTGCCGTACATGGATTGGCTGCTCGCCCACCCCGACGCCTACCTCGGCGGCGCGACCGGCGAGCTGACCGCCGACAGCTACGGTCGCATCCATCGCGTCGTCGGCTGGGCGCGTTTCGCCAACGGCATCGCGCAACCGGTCGAAGGCGCGCTGAGCGCGGCGCCGGCCACCGCCTGGCAGTGAACGCGCGCAGCGCCGGCGCCGGCTACGAAGACGTCGCGCTCGCGCACCTGCAAAAGGCCGGGCTTGTCCTGCTCACGCGAAATTTCAGCTGCCGCTGGGGCGAGATCGATCTCGTGATGAGCGAACGGGAAACGATCGTCTTCGTCGAAGTGCGCTACCGTCGCGGCGCGGCTGCACGCGGCGGGTACGGCGATGGCGTCGACTCGGTCGGCGCGGGCAAACGCGCCAAACTCGTGCGCGCGGCCGAGGTCTTCCTGGCCAGTCACGCGCGATGGGCGCAACGGCCGTGCCGCTTCGACGTGTTCGCGATCGCCGGCGGCGACGGCGCGCCCACGGTCGACTGGCGGCGCAACGCTTTCGATGCCTACTGAGGAAACTGCATGCGCCATCGTTCCGTATTCGCCCGGCTCGTCCTGCTGCTCGCGCTGACCCAGCTCGGCGGCTGCTTCCTTTTCGTCGTCGGTGGCGCCGCCGTCGGCGGCAGCGCGGCGCACGACCGCCGCAGCATCGGCGCCTGGACCGACGACAAGCGCATCTACCTCGGCGCCTACGACGCGATCAACAAGGACAAGGAGCTCGCGCTCAAGAACAGCGTCATCATCGTCGTCTACGATCGCGTGATGCTGCTGATCGGCGAAGTACGCACGCCGGAACTGAAGTCGCGCGCCGAACGCATCGTCAGCGGTTTCGAAGGCACGCGGCGCATCGTCAACGAGATCGAGATCCGCGAGCCGGAAGGCTTCTGGTCGCATCGCCGCGACAACACGATCACCGCACACGTGAAGACCGCGCTGCTCGACCTGACCAGCCTGCCCGGTTTCGATCCGACGCGCGTCAACGTGAGCACGGCCCATCGCGTCGTCTACCTGATGGGCAAGGTCACGCGCGAAGAGGACGAGGCCGTCGTCGGCATCGCGCGCGAGGTCAGCGGCGTCGAGCGCGTGGTCAAGGTGTTCGAGTACACGGATTGAGAAAGCCGGGATTCGGGATTCGGGATTCGGGATTCGAGATTCGAGATTCGGAAAGCGTATAAGGTTCGCTTCAGATCCCGTCATCCCGGCGAACGCTGGGACCCAGTGCCTTTCTCACTGACTCGCATGCTCGACGCCAGCATCCTCGCCGACTTGAAGCACATCTTCGCCGCCGATGCGCTCAGCACCGATGCGGCCGAATGCCTCGTCTACGGCTACGACAATTCACGCCGGCAGGCGATGCCGGATGCCGTGGCGTTCCCGTCGGCGCACGAACAGGTCGTCGCACTCGTGCGCGCCTGCCGCGCGCATCGCGTGCCGCTGGTCGCGCGCGGGCGCGGCACCAATACAACGGGCGCGAGCGTGCCGATCGACGGCGGCATCGTCGTCAGCTTCGAGCGCATGAATCGCGTGCTGCGTATCGATCCGGACAATCGCCTGGCGGTCGTCGAGCCCGGCGTCTTGAACGGCGACCTGCAGGCGGCGCTCGCGCCGCATCGATTGTTCTGGCCGCCGGATCCGACCTCGGCGCCGTTCTGCACGATCGCCGGCAACATCGCCTGCAACGCCGGCGGTCCGCGCGCGGTGAAGTACGGCGCCACGCGCGACAACGTGCTCGCGTTGCGCGCAGTCGCCGGCAGCGGCGAGGACTTCCGTTGCGGCAAGCCGACCACGAAGGGCGCGACGGGCTACGACCTGACGCGCCTGCTGATCGGCTCGGAAGGAACGCTCGCAATCGTCACCGAGGCGACACTGAAGCTGACGCCGCTGCCGTCGGCCAGGCGTACGCTGCGCGCGACCTACGTCGACGTCGCCGCCGCCGCGCATGCGGTGTCGCGCATCATGGCGCAGCCGGTCACGCCGTGCGCGCTGGAGTTCCTCGACGACCAATGCCTGAAGCTCGCGCGCGCGCACGGCGGCGAAATCGTACCGCTGGCCGGTGCGATGCTCGTGATCGAAGTCGACGGCGAAGCCGATGCGCTCGCCGCGGCCGTCGATGCCGTGGCAAGGGCCGCGCGCGGCGAAGGCCTCGGCGACCTGCAAATCGCACACGACGAAGATGAAGTCGCCACGCTGTGGGCCGCACGCAAGGCGCTGTCGCCCGCGCTGCGCACGTTGTCGCCGAACAAGATCAACGAAGACGTCGTCGTGCCGGTCAGCCGCGTGCCCGAACTCGTCGCCGCAACGCGCGCGATCGCCGAAAAGCACGCGCTGCCGATCGTCTGCTTCGGTCACGCCGGCAACGGCAACCTGCACGTGAACCTGTTGCCACGCGACGACGCCGAACTCGCACGCGCGCACGACGCGCTCGGCGAAGTGTTCGACGCGGTGATCCGTCTCGACGGCACGCTGTCCGGCGAGCACGGCATCGGCCTCGCCAAACGCGATTTCATGCCGCGTGCGCTCGATGCGAACGCGCTCGCGCTGATGCGCGGGATCAAGCACCAGTTCGATCCCGACGGCATTCTCAATCCTGGCAAATTGTTACCTTAGGGCAGCGGCGATGCACTTTTTCGACGCGCGGATCTGAAGTAGGGTTTGAGTCCTGGGGAATCCGAACCGTCTCGCAACATCTGGGGAAAACAACATGAACATGCGTTCCATCGCGAGTGCCTTCGCAGTGGCTGCGGCCTTCTGCGCCAGCGACAGCCAGGCAGTCAGTCTCAACCCGCGCGGTCTCGGCCAAGTGCTGATCTATCCGTATTACACGGTCAACAAGGATCAAGTCACGTTGCTGTCTGTGGTCAACGCATCCGATGTCGGCGAGGTCGTGAAAGTTCGCACGCTCGAAGGCTACAACGGTCGGACGACCATGGACTTCGTCGTGTTCCTGTCGCCGCACGATGTGTGGACCGCGTCGCTGTCGCAGACATCGGATGATGGTGGCGCGAAGCTCATGACCGCCGACAAGAGCTGCACGCAACCGGCCATTCCGGCGGAGGGCATCGCACTTTCCTCGGCCGCGTTCGATGGGTCGTCCGGCAGCCCCTTTCCACCGGATACCGGGCCGACCAGCATCACGCGCACGCGCGAAGGGTCGATCGAGCTGTTCGCATTGGGCGACATCATTCCCGGCAGCGATCTCGACATGGCGACCAAGCACGTGCAAAACGGAACGCCCGATGGCGGCATCCCTGCATGCACCCCGAACCTCCTGGGCGCCAATGCCGTCGCCTTCATGAGCGCACCGTCGAACGGTCTGTCCGGTTCGGTGGCCATCGTCGACGTCGGCCAAGGCACGTTCTTCGGCTACAACGCTGCCGCGCTGTCGGGCTTCAGCGACTACGCGTTCGTAATGGACTGGTTTCAGGTCCCGTCGCTGCGGGACGCCAATTCGCAGGAATCGTCCGTTCCCGGCGGCGCCGTCGCCTACATCTCGACCGACAGCGGCCGTCCACTCGCGCTCGACTACGCGAACGGCATCGATGCGGTCAGCGCCGTGTTCACCGCAGACGCGATCTACAACGACTATCTCGTCGAAGCACAGCTTGGCGCACAGACCGACTGGGTCGTGACATTTCCGACCAAGGAGCTCTACGTCGACCCGTTCTTTGTCGGAAGCGACGGCGTCATGCCGCCGTTCGTCGAGACGTTCGGGGCCTCTACGCCGGGCCAGTCGAACGTGCATTTCAACGCGAAGATCTACGATCGCGAGGAGGGCGTCTACCCGCAAGTTTCCGGAGTTCCGACCACCCTGCCGCCCTCGTTGCCGTATGAGGTCAACGTCGTCAGTTTCGCTCAGCCGGGAACGGGCGGCGAAACCTCGCCCGTGCTCGGCTCGCACCTCGTCTCGGCCTACTTGCCGCCCTTCGGTGCCGACGGCTGGGCCCGCGTCGACCTTGCCTCCGGGGACAATGGCCATCAGTTGCGGCCTGATGCCAACGACGTCGTGCTTTCCGGGCTCCCGGTCACCGGGTTCATGGTCTACAACATCATCAACGCGAACGCGCAGCCGGGGCTGCTCGCTAACTACGGCGGTACGTTCCCCCATCGCAGCACGGTGTCTTGCGACGGCGACACGCCCTGCCCGTAGCGCCGCTCGGATGCTTGGCGATCGCAGCGTCGCCGTCGAGGCAGTCCGTTAGCAAGGCGACGGCGCACTCGTGAAACCTGCATCGGCGGCGCGTTCGCGCGTCGCCGATGCGATGCCACCGAGATCAGGCCAGGTAGTCGTGCACGACCTCGCCGAGCGGCAACAGCAGATCGGCCTTCAAGTGCACCGCTGAAACGACCTCGCGCACCGGCAAGTCGGCGACCGGTGCGAGCGCATGCGCGAACAGCTCGAGCGCGCCCGGTCCCGTCCACGCGCCCTTGAACTGCTTGCATTGCATCGCGTAGCGCACGAGTTCGCAGATGCGCGGCTTGCCGTCGACGTGCGGAATGATCTTCAAGAGGAAGCTCGGCGCTTCCATAGCGCGGACCGCCTGCGCCTGATCCATCGATGCGTACTTGTAGCCCATCGTGCCGAGCGCGACCGGAAAGTCGGAATACTTCAACGTGCCGACCAGCGTGTCGTGGTGCACTTTGAGTTCGGGATTGCCGAGCTTTTTCGGAAAACCCCACAGCTCGCGTCCGCCGGCGGTCGGCGGATGGTCGTCGAGGAACATCATGCGCACGTAGCCGCCGGCTTCGCCCTTGTAGCTGACCGGAATGACCTGGCCCGATTCGGTGTAGTCGCCGAAGCCGGTCGAGTCCGGCATGCGGATGAATTCGTACTTGACCAACGGCTCGCCGACTTCCAGCGGCGCCGGCACGATGCGCCGCAGAGCGTCGGGATCGGTCCGGTACGTGATGATCAGGTATTCGCGGTCGACGAACAGGTACGGCCCCGGCGGATACGCCGGATTGTCGATCGGCATCGCGAATGCATTCTTGCGGACTTCGTCTTCGTTCATGGCAGTCTCCTGGAGAACCCTATCGGACGGCTGCAGGCGCTCGAGGTTCGCGCGCAGCGTGCGGCCAAGCGGCGCAGCCGCCGATCAGAACAGATGCAGCGCCAGCGCCAGCAGCGCAGCCGCGTAGACGCCGGCGAAGACGTCGTCGAGCATCACGCCCAAACCGCCCTCGATGCGGCGATCGGCCCACGATACCGGCCACGGCTTGCCGATATCGAACACGCGGAACAGCACGAAGCCGAGCGCGATCCAGCGTGCGTCGCGCGCAACGAACAGCAGAGGAATCCACGCGATCCACTGGCCGACGAACTCGTCCCAGACGATCGCGCTCGGGTCGTCGATGCCGAGCCGGCCGATGACGCGATTCGACGCCCAAACGCCCAGCGCGAACGCGAGCACCAGCGCAACGAGATGGAACGGCAGCGGCAATTCGCGCAGGGCGAGCCAGGGAATCAGCGCGACGGCCGAACCCACGGTGCCGGGTGCATAAGGGCTGAGTCCGGCACCGAACCCGCTGGCGATCCAGCCGGCCGCATCGCCGAGCATCGCACGTCGCTGCGCCGCATCCATTCTCATGCGAAGTGATTCCAACCGCGCCGCTGCAGCGCGAGTTCGCTGCCGTCCGCGTCGAGCAGACGCACGTCCTGCCCGTCGACCACGCGGCCGATCCGCGTCGCGCCGCTGCCGAGCCGAGCGAGATCGCGCAGAACGTCGGTTGCCCGCGCTGCGGGCACCGTGAAGGCGAGCTCGTAGTCGTCGCCGCCGGTCGCTTGCAAGACCAGACGATCGTTCGCGTCGAACAAGGCGAGCAAGGCCGACGACGCCGGCAGATCCGGTGCGTCGATTTCGATGCCGACACGGCTGCGGGCGGCGATGTGGCCGAGATCGGCGAGCAGGCCGTCGGACACGTCGATGCAGGCCGTCGCGACGCCGCGCAGCGCAGCGCCGGCGGCGATTCGCGGCGTCGGCCGCTGCAGGCGCGCGAGCAGCGCCTCGCGCGTATCGGGCGGCGCGTTGAACAAGCTCGCCGCCTGCCTGTCGCGGCGATCGAAGCAGCGCAGTCCGGCCGCGGCATCGCCGAGCGAACCGGTCACGAAGACCTGGTCGCCGACGCGCGCGCCGTCGCGGCGCAATGCGCGCCCCGGCTGCACGAAGCCGTGCGCCACGACGGTGATGCTGAGCGGCCCGCGCGTCGTATCGCCGCCGACGAGCGCGATGCGATGCTGGGCGGCGAGCTCGCCGAAGCCATCGGCGAAATGCTCGACGAAGGTGCGGTCCGCATCGGGCAAGGTCAGCGCCAGCAGCACCCAGGCCGGCGTCGCGCCCATCGCGGCGAGATCACTGAGATTGACCGCCAGCGCCTTCCAGCCGAGGTCGCGCGCGCTGGTCGCCTCCGGGAAATGCACGCCGGCGACCAGGGTGTCGGTCGTGACCACGAGCTCGTGGCCGGGCGGCGGCGCCAGGATCGCCGCATCGTCGCCGATGCCCAGGCGCACGTCGGCGCGGGTCGCGGCGATGCGCTGCTGCAGGATGTCGATCAGTTCGAATTCCATCGCCTCACTCTCGCACACCGCGCCTCGCGACGCCGCACCCGCTCACGGATCGATGAAGGACAGCCGCACCACCAAGGTCAACAGGATGCAGCCTTGCAGCGCGAACAGCACGGCGCGCCTGCGCGGATCGAAACGCAGCAGTTCGAGCGCGGCCGGCACGATCGCGAACGGCAGCAGGAAGATCCATACGCGCGCCGTCTCCGCGCGCAGCAGGCCGGAGAGGTCCACGATCAGGATCGTCGCCAGCGCGCAGAGCGAGAGCGCCTGCTCGCGCAGACCGAGAGACCGTACGCGAAGCGCGAACAGGACCAGCAGCGGCGCCGCGAGCATTCCGGCGCCGAGCAGGAAATCGAGCGGATCGAGCAGCGCGCAGTCCAGCCAGCGCCGTCCGAGCGGAACCGCTTGCAGCGCCTGGGTCTCGATCGCGTGGTGGAACGAGCGCAAGGGGTCGTAGCCTGTGCAGACGCCGAGGAGCAGGTAAATCGCCACGATGGTGGTCGCCGCACACAAACCGGCGCCGACCAGCGTGCGCAAGACTTGCGCAGCGGCGCGCTCCTGCCACAGCCTGAAAGCCGCGTAAGAAACGACGAACGCGCCGAGCACGAGCAGGTTCCAGGCGAAGAAAACGGCCACGGCGACCGCGGCACCGAAGGCGATCGCCGCGCGCGGCGATCCATCCAGCGCGCGCACCCAGGCCCAGGCCAGCGCGATCGAGAACAGCGGATAGATCTGATCGAACTCCGGCAGGAAGACGATCGGTGCCGGCAGCAGCGCGTACCACGCGCAGCAGAGCAACCGCGCGCGGCGATCCTCGGTCCACAGGCCGGCGAACGCATACACCACCGGAACGCACAATGCCGCGATCGCCGCGATACCGAATCCGCCGAACGTCGCCGCGCGTACCGCGCCGATCGACTGCAGCCACGCGTAGTAGTACAGGATCGGTCCCGGCGGATGCGTGGACGAATGCAGGCCCAGCTGCGCCTGGTGGAAATGCGCCAGCCAGGGCAGCGCGTCCTGGATCGCAGCGGCGTCGTTGTAGTAGCTCGTCGCCAGCGGCGAGGCGACGATCGCCGCCAGACGCGCGAGGCCGCCGCCATGCGCCATCAACGCCCCGAGCTGCAAGCCGAAATGGGCCAGCGCGAGCAAGGCCAGTGGCAGCAGCGGACGCGGCGCCGGACGGCGCTCGATCGAGTACAGCGCGGCGGCGAACGCGAGCATCGGCAGCGCGAGCCAGCCTGCCGTCTGGATCAGCGGCAGGCTCTTCCAGCCGCGCGGCCAGTAATAAGGCCCGTTCAAACCGTCTATTTTCAGGATCAAGCCGGCGACGTACGCGCAGCCGACCAGCACCACGAACCAGAACGCGATGCGGTTCGAGCGCTCGCGCGGCAGCAGCGCCGTATCGATGGCCCCTTCGCGCGATTCCCGCACCGTGGCGTCGGAACGCGAAGGCGCCGTCATCGGCGATCGGTCGCGTACTCGGCGCTGCGCCAGACGCCGGCGAGCTTGTCGAGCACGCCGTTGACGTAGGTATGCCCGTGTTCGGAACCGAAGCGCTTGGTCGTTTCTACGGCCTCGTTGATGACGACGCGATACGGCACGTCGACGCGATGGCGCATTTCGTAGGCGGCGATGCGCAGCACTGCGCGCTCGATCGGATCGACGCGATCGACCTCGCGGTCGAGGAACGGCACGAAGCCGGCGTCGAGTTCGGCGTGCTCGCGCTCGACGCCGCGCACCAGATCCTCGAAATACTCGAGGTCGGCGATCTGCATGTCCTGCTCGTTGCGGAACTGGTCGATCACGCCGTCGATGCGGTTGTTGCTGAGTTGCCAGGCATACACCGCCTGCAGCGCGCGGCGGCGTGCGCGCGAGCGAGCAGCCAGGTCGATGCCCGAAGGATGGTGCGGCGTGCCGGTCACAGGATTCTCCACAGGTCGACCATTTCCAGTGCAGCCAAAGCGACTTCCTCGCCCTTGTTGCCGTGTGCGCCACCGGCGCGCGCCTCGGCGTCGGCATGGCGTTCGACCGCGAGCACGCCGTTCAGCACCGGGATGCGGTAGTCGAGCGCGACACGCATCAGGCCCTGCGCGCATCCGTCGGCGACGTGTTCGTAGTGACGCGTATCGCCGCGCACGACGCAGCCGAGCGCGAGGATCGCCGCGTGCTTCACGCCGGAGGCGATCTGGGCGGCCGCCTGCGGGATCTCCCAGGCGCCGGGCACGCGCACCTCGTCGATCGCCTCGTCGGCGACGCCGTGCTCGCGCAAGGCATGGCGCGCGCCATCGACCAGAGCATCGACGATGCGCGGATTCCAGCGGCTGGCGACGATCGCGTAACGCGCATCGGCGACGGGACGCAGTTCACCGGAGAGGATGGGCATGGGGACCGCCAGGGAAGAGTTGCGGCTCGCAGTTTAACCGATGCGTCCGCAGGAACGCCGCGCCGGCCGGCCGCAGCCGGTCGCCCCCGACCGAAAACGTCGCGAACGAGGCGGCCTAGGCGATGTTCTCGTAGCCGTCGACTTCGATGCCGAATCCGCCGAGCCCGACCAGCTTGCGCTGCGTGCCGAGCACGCGCAGATGGCGCACTCCAAGGTCGCACAGGATCTGCGCGCCGACGCCGAGACGGCGCCACTGCGTCTGCGCGTGCTCGTCGGCGGCGCTGCTGCCGTGCAGGCGCTCGAGGAGGCCGTCGGCGCTGTCGTCGCCGGCCAGCACGACGACCACGCCGCGGCCTTCGTCGGCGATCCGCCGCAAGGCCGCGGTCACGCCGAGGCCGAGGTCGTCGCGGCGCAGGTGCAGGACGTCCGACAGCGTATTGCGCACGTGCACGCGGGTCAGCACGGGCGCGGAACCGTCGATGTTTCCGCGCACCAGGGCGAAATGCAGCTCGCGCGCGAGCAGGTCGCGGTAGGCGATCAGGCGGAAGCGTCCGAACTCGGTATCGATCTCGCTCTCGTGCGCGCGTTCGACCGTCTTTTCGGTGTCGAGGCGGTAGCGGATCAGGTCGGCGATCGTGCCGATCTTGAGGCCGTGCTTCGCAGCGAAGGCTTCGAGCTCCGGCCGGCGTGCCATCGATCCGTCTTCATGCAGCACCTCGACCAGCACGCCCGCCGGCTCGAAGCCGGCCAGCGCGGCCAGATCGCAGGCGGCTTCCGTGTGGCCGGCGCGCGTCAGCACGCCGCCGGGCTGCGCAGTCAGCGGGAAGATGTGGCCCGGCTGGGTGAGATCGTTGGGCCCCGCGTCTCGGCGCACGGCAACCTGCACGGTATGCGCGCGATCGAACGCAGAAATGCCCGTCGTGACACCTTCGGCGGCCTCGATCGAGACCGTGAAGTTCGTGTGGTGCGGCGAAGTATTGTCGGCGACCATCGGGCGCAGGCCCAACTGGCGGCAACGCTGCTCGCTGAGCGCCAGGCAGATCAGGCCACGCGCTTCGCGCGCCATGAAGTTGATGTCCTCGGGCCGCACCTTCTCGGCGGCCATGATGAGGTCGCCTTCGTTCTCGCGATCCTCGTCGTCGACGATGACGACCATGCGCCCGGCGCGCAGCTCGGCGAGGATTTCCGGGATCGTGGCGAAACTCATTGGGGTGCCTTCTTGTTGAGAAGTGCGCCCAGGGATGGGCGCTTCTTGATCTTCGCGCTCATGGACGAGCGCATGAATACACGGCTGAGAAGTGCGCCCAGGGATGAGCGCTTCTTGATCTTCGCGCTCATGGGCGAGCGCATGATTAAACCGCTGAAAGGTGTGCCCCGGGATGGACGCGGGCTGCTCTTCGCGCTCATGGACGAACGCCCGAATACAAACGCTCGACGTAGCGGGCGACGAGGTCGACTTCGAGATTGACCGCATCGCCTGCGCGGCGCTCGCCGAACGTGGTTGCGCCGATCGTATGCGGGATCAACGTCACGCCGAACGTGTCGCCATCGACTTCGTTGACGGTCAGGCTGGTGCCGTCGATCGCGATCGACCCCTTCACGGCGATGTAGCGCGAAAGCGCCGGCGGCACGGAGAAGGTCCACCGCTGCGAGACACCGTCGTCGTGCACGGACACGACGTGCCCGACACCGTCAACGTGGCCCGAGACCAGATGGCCGCCGAGGCGATCGGCCAGGCGCAGCGCCTTTTCGAGATTGACCGCGGTGCCGGCGGCGAGCGTGCCGAGCGTGGTCAGCTTCAGCGTCTCGGCCGAGACGTCGGCGGCGAAGCGCGGTCCGTCCAGCGCCACGGCCGTGAGGCAGACGCCGGCGACGGCGATGCTGTCGCCGATCGCGACGTCGCCGAGATCGAGCCCAGCCGCGTCGATCTCGACGAACGCGTCGCCGCCGCGCGCGGTGCGCGTCGCAATGCGGCCGACCGACTGGATGATTCCGGTGAACATGACGTCTCCTCGAAGCGAATTCGTAGCCCCGTCCCGCCGGCGGCAGGACGATGTATCCGTTACGCCGGCTGCAGCAGCAGGCGCAAATCCTCGCCGACCTGCCGCTGCTCGACGACGCGCAGTCTCCAGCGCGCCGCCATGTCCGCCAGCGCCGGCAGCTGCAACAGCGGCCGCGCACCGTCGCCGAGCAGCACCGGCGCGACATAGAGCAGCAGTTCGTCGACCAATCCAGCCGCGAACAGCGCGCCGCAGAGCGTCGCGCCGGCTTCGACCTGGACTTCGTTCATGCCGCGCGCGCCGAGCTCTTGCAGCACGTGCAGCAGATCGAGGCCGCGCGGGCCGCTTTCAACCTCGGCGAGTTCGGCTTGGGCGAAGCGATCGTCGCCCGGCACCGCGTGACGTGCGTGCAGGAGCAGCGTCGGCGTGGACGCATCGAGAATCCGCGCCCCCTTCGGCGTGCGCAGGTCGCGGTCGAGCACGACGCGCAGTGGTGCGACGTGCGGCGCGCCCTCGCCGGCATCGAGCGCGCTGGATTCCAGGCGAACCGTCAGCGCGGGATCGTCGGCCAGCACGGTGCCGATGCCGGTCAGGATCGCCGAACTGCGCGCGCGCCAGCGCTGCACGTCCGCGCGGGCCGCCGCGCTGGTGATCCACTTGGACGCGCCGTCGGCGAGCGCCGTGCGGCCGTCCAGGCTCATCGCCAGCTTCACCCGCAGCCAGGGCCGGCCGCGCTCGACGCGGCTGAAGAAGCCGCGGTTGAGCTCGCGTGCCGCCTCGCGCATCAAGCCGTTCTCGACCGCGATGCCGGCCGCGCGCAGGCGATCGAGCGCGCCGCCCGCGCGCTGAAAGACGTCCTCGGCGGCGATCACGACGCGTGCCACACCGGCGGCGATCAAGGCATCGGCGCACGGCGGCGTGCGCCCGTGCAGGCCGCAGGGCTCCAGCGTGACGTACGCCGTTGCGCCGCGCGCGCGGTCGCCGGCTTCGCGCAAGGCGAAGATTTCCGCATGCGGGCCGCCGGCCCGGCGGTGCCAGCCCTCGCCGACGGCGCGGTCTCCGTGCGCGATCACGCAACCGACTCGGGGATTGGGCTGCGTGGTGTACAGGCCGCGCTCGGCCAGGCGCAGAGCCTGAGCCATCCACGCGTGGTCGTATGGTGTGAACGTCATGATGTGGAATGAATCACACGACCAACCCTATGCCGACGTCATTCCCGCGAACGCGAGAATCCAACTTGCTTTCGATCTCCGCTGGCGCGCCGAATCGACCGAATCGACGCGCGCGGCGCGCCCCGTCTCTGCGCGAGACGGAAAAACACCCGCTAGGCCTTCTTCCGCGGCACCTGCACGTCGCCGAGCAGCGGCAGCTGCAGCCCCTCGATCGCCGGCAGGTCGCGTTCCAGGCGTTCGATCTCTTCGCGAAACGCCTGCACGTCCTCGAAGCTGCGGTAGACCGAAGCGAAGCGCACATAGGCGACATGATCGAGTTTCTTCAGCTCGCGCATGACCAGTTCGCCGATGCGCAAGCTGGGGATTTCGCGCTCGCCGCTGCGGCGCAGCTCCTCGACGACCGCGCGCACGGCGGCGTCGACCTGCTCGCTGCCGACGGGCCGCTTCTGCAGCGCGCGCATGAAACCGGTGCGCAGCTTGCCTTCGTCGAAGGTCTCGCGCCGGCCGTCGCCCTTGACCACGCTCGGGAGCTTGATCTCGGCCGTCTCGAACGTGTTGAAGCGCTCGCCGCAGGCTTCGCACTCGCGGCGGCGACGGATCGTGGCGCCGTCTTCGGACACGCGCGAATCGATCACGCGGGTGTCTTCGTGCTGGCAGAACGGACAGTGCATCTTCAGGCCGCGACGCCGATGCGCTGCCGCGATGCGATCGCTTCGATGAACGCGCGCGCCAGCGGCGGACAGGCGCCGGCGAGCGCGACGCGCTCGTGCTGGAACAGCGTGGCGACGAAGAACGGATGGTCGTCCAGCTCGATGGCGCGCACGTCGTCCTGGTCGTCGACCGCGCTGATGCGCAACGGACCTCCGTCGATTGCAGCGCGAAATTCCGCAGCGAGGCCATAGCGGCAGTGATAGGCCTCTTCGATCGACGCAGCCGCGTAGGCAGCGGCGATGCGCGTGCCGGCGTGCAGATGCACTGCGTCGCGCACCTCGACCAGCGCGCAGCTCAGCGGCACGACGACCGCTCGCGCGGCCTCGGGCGACGTCTCGGCATGATCGGCGTCGGCCCAGCCGAGCACGTTGCGCGCGTATTCGACGACGGCATGCTGGAAACCGCCGCAGGTGCCGAGGAACGGCACCTGGCGTTCGCGCGCGTAGCGGATCGCCGCGAGCGCGCCGTCCATGTCGCGATACGGACTGCCCGGCACACACCAGACGCCGTCGAGCCGCGCCAGATCGTTCGCATCGCCGACCGCATCGGTGCCGATCCAGGCTACATCGACATCGACTTCGCACGCTGCGGCGGCGAACCCCAGCGCCCGCGGGATCGCATGATGGGCGACGACACGCTCGTCGTAGTCGCCGATCAATCCGATGCGCAAGGGCTGCATGAGCGCGACTTCAGCCGTAGACCGGGTATTTCTCGCACTGCGCGGTGACCTTGTCGCGCGCCGCGGCGATGACGCCGGCGTCGCCCGGCGCGTCGAGCACGTCGCAGATCCAGTTCGCGAGTTCCACGCAATCGGCCTCGACGTAGCCGCGCGTCGTCACCGCCGGCGTGCCGATACGCAGGCCCGAGGTGACGAACGGCGAGCGCGGGTCGTTCGGCACCGCGTTTTTGTTGACCGTGATGTGCGCGTCGCCGAGCGCGGCTTCCGCGTCCTTGCCGGTGACGTCGCGGCCGATCAGGTCGAGCAGCATCAGGTGGTTTTCGGTGCCGCCGGAGACGATACGGTACCCGCGCGCGACGAAGGTCTTCGCCATCGCTTGGGCGTTCTTCACGACCTGCTGCTGATAAGTCTTGAACGCCGGCTCCAAGGCTTCCTTGAACGCGACGGCCTTCGCTGCGATGACGTGCATCAGCGGGCCGCCCTGGATGCCGGGGAACACGACCGACTGCAGTTTCTTCTCGATCTCGGCGCCGGCGCCTTTGGCGACGATGAGGCCGCCGCGCGGTCCGCGCAGCGTCTTGTGCGTGGTCGAGGTGACCACGTGCGCATGCGGCAGCGGGCTCGGGTAGACCCCCGCCGCGACGAGGCCGGCGATGTGCGCCATGTCGACGAACAGGTAGGCGCCGACCTTGTCGGCGATCTCGCGAAAGCGCGCCCAGTCGAGCACCTGCGAATAGGCCGAGAAACCGGCGACGATCATCTTCGGCTTGTGTTCCAGCGCGAGCTTCTCGACGTCCGCGTAGTCGACCTTGCCGGTGGTCGGGTCGATGCCGTACTGGACCGCGTTGAAGATCTTGCCGGACAGGTTGACCTTGGCGCCGTGCGTCAAATGGCCGCCGTGCGCGAGGCTCATGCCGAGGATCGTGTCGCCCGGCTGTAGCAGGGCGAAGTAGACGGCCTGGTTGGCCTGCGATCCCGAATGCGGCTGCACGTTCGCGTAGTCGGCGTCGAACAGCTGCTTGGCGCGCTCGATCGCCAGCGTCTCGGCGACGTCGACGTACTCGCAGCCGCCGTAGTAGCGCTTGCCCGGATAACCTTCCGCATACTTGTTGGTCAGCACCGAACCCTGCGCCTCGAGCACGCGCGGGCTGGCGTAGTTCTCCGAGGCGATCAGTTCGACGTGATCCTCCTGGCGCTGGCGCTCGGAGGCGATCGCCTTGGCGAGTTCGGGGTCGAAACCTTCGATACGGGCATCCTTGGGGAACATCACGGGAACCTGTGCAAGCCGCGGGGGAGCGCATGTTACCGCTTTGTGGCTCCGGACATGGCCCCGGACGGCCCTGCGCCGCCCTCGAATCCGGCCCCGACATGACGCGCTGCCCAGCGATCGGCGATAATGCCCGCCTTCCCTTTTCCATCGGACCCGGCGCTCTCCACCAGCGTCGCTGCGTTCCTCGCCCGGAGTCAGCATGCAATACATCTACACGATGATCGGCGTCAGCAAAGTCGTGCCGCCGAAGCGTCAGATCATCAAGGACATTTCGCTGTCGTTCTTCCCCGGCGCGAAGATCGGCCTGCTCGGCCTGAACGGCGCCGGCAAGTCGACCGTGCTGCGCATCATGGCGGGCACCGACACCGACTTCGTCGGCGAGGCGCGTCCGAACCCGGGCACGAAGATCGGCTTCCTGGAGCAGGAGCCGAAGCTCGATCCGGAGAAGACCGTGCGCCAGGTCGTCGAGGAAGGCGTCGCCGAGATCATCAATGCGCAGACCCGCCTCGACGAGGTGTACGCCGCCTATGCGGAGGAAGGCGCCGATTTCGACAAGCTCGCCGCCGAGCAGCAGCGCCTGGAAAACCTGCTCGCGGCCAACGATGCGCATGCGCTGGAGCGCCAGCTCGAAGTCGCCGCCGACGCCCTGCGCCTGCCGCCCTGGGATGCCGTCGTCGGCAAGCTCTCGGGCGGCGAGAAGCGCCGCGTCGCGCTGTGCCGCCTGCTGCTGTCCAAGCCCGACATGCTGCTGCTCGACGAGCCGACCAACCATCTCGACGCCGAGTCGGTCGAGTGGCTCGAACACTTCCTCGCCGCGTTCCCCGGCACCGTCGTCGCGGTCACCCACGATCGCTACTTCCTGGACAACGCCGCCGAGTGGATTCTCGAACTCGACCGCGGCCGCGGCATTCCGTGGAAGGGCAACTATTCGTCCTGGCTGGAGCAGAAGGACGAGCGCCTCAAGCAGGAAGAATCCGGCGAGAAGGCGCGCCAGAAGGCGATCCAGCGCGAACTCGAATGGGCCCGAAGCAACGCCAAGGGCGGCCGCAGCAAGGGCAAGGCGCGCCTGGCGCGCATCGAGGAGCTGCAGTCGGTCGACTACCAGAAGCGCCAGGAAACCAACGAGATCTTCATTCCGCCGGGCGAACGCCTCGGCAGTCAGGTCATCGAATTCAAGGGTGTCACCAAGTCGTTCGGCGACCGCCTGCTGATCGATGACCTCAGCTTCGCCGCGCCTCCCGGCGCGATCATCGGCATCATCGGCCCGAACGGTGCCGGCAAGTCGACCCTGTTCAAGATGATCACCGGCCAGGAAAAGCCCGACAAGGGCGAAATCACCAAGGGACAGACCGTCAAGATCGCCTATGTCGACCAGAGCCGCGAGAAGCTCGAAGGCAATCACAACGTGTTCCAGGAAGTGTCCGGCGGCGCCGACATCCTCACGATCAACGGCATCGAGATCCAGTCGCGCGCCTACATCGGCCGCTTCAACTTCAAGGGCCCGGACCAGCAGAAGCTCGTCGGTACGCTGTCCGGCGGTGAACGCGGCCGCCTGCACCTGGCCAAGACCTTGTTGCAGGGTGGCAACGTGCTGCTACTCGACGAACCGTCGAACGACCTCGATATCGAAACGCTGCGCGCGCTCGAAGACGCCCTGCTGGAATTCCCCGGCAACACGTTCGTGATCTCGCACGATCGCTGGTTCCTCGACCGCATCGCGACGCACATCCTGGCGTTCGAAGGCGATTCGCACGTCGAGTTCTTCCCCGGCAACTACAAGGAATACGAGGAAGACAAGAAGCGCCGCCTCGGCGACGAAGCTGCGCAACCGCACCGCATCCGCTATAAGAAGCTGGTCTGAAGCCCCGTCCGCTCCCCGGCGCCGGGGAGCGGACGCGACAAGAGGAGGCGCAGTCCGCAATGAACTTCATGTACGCCCTGCGCGCGGCCTGGCAACGCAACGGTTCGCTGCTGTGCGTGGGGCTCGATCCGGAGCCGGCGCGGTTCCCGGCGGACCTGCGCGATTCGCCCGACGCGATCTTCACGTTCTGCCGCGCCATCGTCGATGCCACGGCCGACCTCGTCTGCTGCTTCAAGCCGCAGATCGCGCACTTCGCGGCCCACGGGGCCGAGGATGCGCTGACGCGGCTGATCGCGCACATCCACGATCACCATGCCGGGACACCTGTGATCCTCGACGCCAAGCGCGGCGACGTCGGCTCGACCGCGCAGAACTATGCGATCGAGGCATTCGACCGCTACGGCGCGGACGCAGTCACGGTCAATCCGTACCTCGGCCGCGACGCCGTGCTGCCGTTCCTCGAACGCGCCGATAAGGGCGTGATCATCCTCTGCCGCACGTCCAACCCCGGCGCGCAGGACCTGCAGGACCTGATGGTCTCGAGCGAGCGCGGCGGCGGCGGGCGCAAGCTGTACCAGCACGTTGCGCGCACGGTCGCCGGCGAATGGAATGCGAACGGCAACTGCGCGCTGGTCGTCGGCGCGACCTATCCGGAAGAACTGGCCGACGTGCGCCGCCGCGTCGGCGACATGCCGCTGCTGGTGCCCGGTGTCGGCGCCCAGGGCGGCGATGTCGAGGCGGTCGTGCGCAACGGCCGCAGCGAAAACGGTTCGGGACTGATGATCAGTTCCTCGCGCGCGATCCTGTATGCCGGCAACGGCGGCGACTTTGCCGACGCGGCACGCGCGGCAGCGATGGCGCAGCGCGACGAGATCAATCGGTATCGTTGAACGTCGAGGGTTCGGCAAAGTCCGAATCTGCGCGTGGGCGAGCGACTTCCTGTGGGAGCGACTTCAGTCGGCGATGCTCACAGGACCCGATCGCGGCCGAAGCCGCTCCTACGCGGCTCAATCGTCGGCGACATCCATGCCCGGAAACAGCACCTCGGTGAAGCCGAAGCGCGAGAAATCGGTGATCCGCATCGGGTAGAGCGTGCCGATCAGGTGGTCGCACTCGTGTTGCACGACGCGGGCGTGGAAACCGTCGGCGACACGGTCGATCGGCGTGCCGTCCGGATCGAATCCGGTATAGCGGATCGACGACCAGCGCTCGACCACCCCGCGCAGCCCCGGGACGGACAGGCACCCTTCCCAGCCCTCCTCGCGCGCTTCGGACAGCGGCGTGATCGTCGGATTCAGCAGGATCGTGCGCGGCACCGCGGGCGCGTCCGGATAGCGCTCGCTGCTGTCGAAGCCGAAGATCGCCAGCTGCAGGTCGACGCCGATCTGCGGCGCGGCCAGACCCACGCCGCCCGCGGCTTCCATCGTGTCGAACATGTCGGCGATCAGCTCGCGCAGCTCCGGCGTGCCGAAACGCTCGACCGGCTGCGCCACGCGCAGCAGGCGCGGGTCGCCCATCTTGAGGATTTGGTGGATCATCGTTTCGCGCGCCTGGTGGACGTCGCCCGGATTATCGCGCACGCCGCCGCCCCATGTAGCGCATTCGCGCGCGCAAGGCCCACTGCAGCGTGACGCCCCGCGGGGCTTGTGTTTTGATACCGTCGCGGGCTGAATTCCGCGTATTTTTCCACAAAGGGGTAGTCCATGAGTTCCCAACCGGCCGCGGCCAAGCCCGTCGCGCAGCTCACGGTGCGCGCCGTGATCCTCTCGGTGATCCTGGCGATGATCCTCGCCGCCGCGAACGCCTATCTCGGGCTGTTCGCCGGCCTGACCATCGCGACGGCGATCCCGGCTGCGGTCGTCTCAATGGCCGTCCTGCGCGCGCTCGGCGGCGGCACGATCCTCGAGAACAACATCGTGCAGACCGGCGCATCGGCCGGCTCCTCGATCGCCGCCGGCGTGATCTTCACGATTCCCGCGCTGATCATCCTCGGCTACTGGCAGGACTTCCGCTATTCCTGGGTGCTGGCGATCGCCGGACTCGGCGGCCTGCTCGGCGTGCTGTTCTCGGTGCCGCTGCGGCGCGCGATGATCGTGGAAGAGCCGCTCGCGTTCCCTGAAGGCAAGGCGGCGGCCGAAGTGCTGAAGGCGGGCGAGAATCCAGGCCCAGGCGTGCGCACGCTGGCCTTCGCCGGTATCGTCGGTACCGTCATGAAGCTCGCTGCCGCGAGCGGCCTGCGCGCGATCCCGGACTCCGCCACGGCCGCGGGCTTCTTCGGCAAGTACCTGGCCTACATGGGCACCAACCTGTCGCCGGCGCTCCTCGGCGTCGGCTACATCGTCGGCCTCAATGTCGGCATCGTGGTGCTCTCCGGCAGCATCCTGTCGTGGAATATCGCGATCCCGCTGTACCACACCTACTTCCTCGGCAGCGATCCCGAGCTGGCAGCCCGCCTGGCCGGACAAGGCGCCGCAGACATCGCCGGCATGATCTGGTCGGCGAAGATCCGCTATCTCGGCGTCGGCGCCATGCTGATCGGCGGCGTGTGGACGCTGTTCTCGCTGCGCCGTTCGCTGCTGTCCGGCATCAAGAGCGGCCTCGCGGCCGCGCGCAAGGGCGCCGGCGGGCCGGTTGCCGACACCGAGCGCGACCTGCCGATGAAATGGATGCTGGTGGCGCTGGTGCTGTTCGTGCTGCCGCTGGCGGCGCTGTACCAGGCGATCGTGCACCAGTGGCTCGTCAGCATCCCGATGACGCTGATCATGATCGTCGCCGGCTTCCTGTTCGTGTCGGTGTCGGGCTACCTGGCCGGCCTGGTCGGGTCGTCGAACAACCCGGTCTCCGGCATCACGATCGCGACGATCCTGTTCGCCTCGGTCGTGCTGATCCTGCTGCTCGGGCGCGACTCGCCGATCGGCGCGGTCGCGGCGATCATGATCGGCGCCGTGGTCTGCTGTGCCGCGGCGGTCGGCGGCGACAACCTGCAGGATCTCAAGGCCGGCTACATCGTCGGCGCGACGCCGTGGAAGCAGCAGCTGATGATCGGCATCGGCGCCTTCTCGTGCGCGCTGGTGATGGCGCCGGTGCTGAACCTGCTCGCCAGCGCCTACGGCATCGGCACCCCCACGGCCGCGCACCCCAACCCGCTGGCGGCGCCGCAGGCGATGCTGATGGCGTCGGTCGCCAAGGGCATGTTCGGCGGCCATCTGCCGTGGGACATGATCGCCATCGGCGCGGTCATCGGTGCGCTGACCATCGCGCTCGACGAATGGCTGAAATCGCGCGGTTCCTCTTTCCGCGTACCCGTGCTCGGGGCGGCGATCGGCATCTACCTGCCGCTGGAGCTGATGGTGCCGATCTTCCTCGGCGGCCTTTTGACGCACTTCGTCGAACGCAAGCACCAGCCGAAGGACGACGAGGACCGGGATCGCATCCATCGCCCCGGCACCTTGTTCTCGGCCGGCCTGATTACCGGCGAGGCATTGACCGGCATCATCATCGCCATTCCGATCGTCGTGTCAGGGCGCGCGGACGTGCTCGCATTGCCGGCTTCGCTGCAATTCGGAGACGTGGTCGGCCTGATCTGCCTCGCTGTCGTCGCGGGATTGCTGTATCGAAGCGCGGCAAGCAAGAGTTGAGGCGTGAAACTAACAAAAATTGAATGGAATCAGGAACGTAAACGCCAAAAAAAACTGTGGATTGATGCACATAAAGGGTTGCAATACAGCGCTATCCAACCGAACCTTCGCGTGCTGCGAGAGCACATCGCGCGCCCGCGAATATAGTTGGAGTTTTTAAATGGTTCCTTTTGCCTCTTTGATTTTGCTCAGCGCTGCGTTGGACGCGCCCAATTCAGCATTGGATTCGATTTACACGAACGATTTCGAACTGCCGGTTTGCCCGCGATTGCAGCAGGAGAACAGCAATCTCTCCTACATGCCCGATCTTTCGCAGCTGATCATGAATGTCGACGTGACGAAGTATGAAAACATCTGGGGACGCAGCGGCGCGGGCATGCCGATCTCTCTGTTTCCCGGCGTGAGCCACAACGTCGCGATCCTGCTGAATCGCAGTCTGTTCGTCGCCGCGAAGTTCGTGGTGCCGACGAGCGGGCTGTCGGCGGGAGCGAACGGAGCGCTGACCCATGGACAGACGAACGGCGGACCGCCGTTGACGATGTCGATCAGCCAGCAATGCGGCGACTTCAATCCCCCATCGTCGCAATGTCTCGTGGTGGGTACCACGAACTACGACACGCTGGGATATTGGCGTCTGCCGACCGGAAGCGGCAATGGCTGCGTGCTCACTCCGGGCCAGCAGTACTACATCAATTTCAAGCTGACCAATCCGAATGCGGTCGACACGATCAATTGCAGCCGCGACTACTGCGTCGTTTCGATCATCAACAATATCACTCCGTGATGGATCCTGCGTTCGAACGTTCCACCCGTTCGAATCGCCCGCAGGTCCTACAAGAAGCTCGGCTCAAGCGTTTCGGACGCTGAGCCGTCGAACTCCGTGAGCGACGGCGAAAGCGGCGGCATGCGCCGCCAGCGCCAGCGCGATGAACGCACGCCACAGCGGATTTCGTGCAGCCGGATCGAACTTGTTGAAATAGCGCCACATGCCGCGGTGCTTGTGCATCATGACGAACAGCGGCCGCTTGCGGCTCGAGCTGCCTTGCTCGTGCACGACGTCGATCGTATTGGCGATCGCAACCCGCTTGCCCGCATCGCGCACGCGGCGGCAGAGATCGAGATCCTCGACGTGCAGGAAATACGCCTCGTCGAATCCTCGCACCTGATCGAACGTCTCGCGCGGCAGCATCATGCAGGCGCCGGAAACCGCCTCGACGTCTTCCGGTTCGTGTGCGCCGTCGGCAGGCATGCGCATTTCGACGCCGGCGAGCAGTGGGAAGCGCCGCTCCAGCCGCGCCAGACCCGACATTTCCATCGCCGTGCGGCGCAATGTCGGATCACGCCGCCGATTGCCGCGCGCGGAGCGGCCATCGGGCGAGCGGACATCCACGCCGAGCAGGCCGATCCCGGCGTCCGTCGCCAGCAGCGAACGCATGCGCTCAACCGTGGATGCCTGCAGCCGGCAGTCGGGATTCAATATCAGCAGGACGTCGCCGCGCGCGAGCTTGGCGCCGATGTTGACGGCGGGACCGAATCCGAGGTTCTGCGAATTGCAGACAATGCGTAGACGGAGGTCGTCGCGATGCCGCGCGGCCACGCGCTCGACCGCGCCATCCGACGATGCATTGTCGACCAGGACGATCTCCACGCGCGCTTCCGATGCGAGGGCGGCGTCGATGCAGTCGCCGAGCAGGGGGCCGCTGTCCGCCGCGACGACGACGATGCTGGTCAACCCGGCCACCGGCGGCAGCTCGCTTCCCGGTGGCGGCAACGTCTCTATCAAACGGCTCCGAGCAGCCGCGCGCCCTGCTCGCGCGCATGCGCCCACAAGGCCGGCCACACTTCGTAGTAGCCGGCCAGCTCGGACGTTTCGATCTGCAGCTGGCGCGCACAGAAATCCACATCGGCATCCGCCGGCCAGTCGCCCAGACGCGGGCTGCCGCGCGCGATCAGGGCGCGGCCATTGGTCTCGATGATCGAGCGCACATCGGCCTGCCAGTAGATCGGCGCGTCCGGCGCCGCATCGTACTGATGCTGCATGCTCTCGATCAGGTCCGCTCGCGCGTAGGCAAGGTACTCGTGCAGCTGCCGCAGGCAGCCCTGCGGCCCGGCACCGCCGATGTCGCGCAGATGCGCGGCGAGCAGTTGCAGCCGTTGCGCCGCGCTGTCGGAATGGAAATCGGGCAGCTGACGCTGCACGTAATCGCCGACGAAGTAGTTGAAGCGCGGCGTGTGCGCACCGAGCGTATGCGCGGAACGGGAACGCTGCCCTTCCTGCACGTGGCCGATCGCGACCGGCAGCTCCAGCGCCAGCGAATCGGGATGGCACAGCCGCGTCACGCGGGAGAACAGCGCGTCTTCGCCGCGACCGACCGGATTCGTGCACGGCAGCATCGAGGAGTTGTCGAGCGCGAACGGCGTGAACGTCGCGGACGACATCGCCCGCGCCTGCCGGTAGCCGTACCAGATGCTGCCCGCCTCGACGTTGCGAAGATAGCTGTCGCGGTCCTGGACGAACTCGGCGCGCTCGGCGGCGGCCAGGCGATACAGCCACGCGCCCGATTCGGTGCGCGAACTGCCGTAGGTTCCATGCTGCGTGGCGAGAATCGGTGCATCGGCCTGCAGATAGTCCAGCCGGCTGAGCGAGAGGCCGCGCAGCGCGATGCGGTCGATGCCATAGGTCCCCGTACTCGCCAGCGCGCCGAGCGAGCGGCCGGCGACGTCCAGGTGGAGTTCGAACGGGTCGCCCTCGATCTCCTCGCCGGCGCCTAGCGCATTTTCCATGTTGCGGAAGAAGCGCACGTAGGCGGGCGCCGAAGGATCCGGATCGAGTCCGCCACGGACGCCCTCCGGCTTGCGCAACCGCAGGCGCTGGTCGTCGTCGAGCAGGACCATCCGCGCGCCGGCGGAAAGCAGGAGTGCGAGGTTCCATGCGCGCCCACCGCCGAAACGGGACGCACCGCGCGGCCGATCCAGCAGCGACGGCAAAAGCTTCGCCGCCTCGGGCACCGCTCGCGCCAGCGTCTCGATGAGTCGACTGCGCTCGGACGGGCCGATGTAGGTGAGCTTGCAGCCGATCGCGCGCGCGAAGTCGCGCAGCATGTCGCGATGACGGTTGATCGCGTCTTGCGTAGTCGAGTCGTCGATCAGCACATAGTGGCGGTTGGCGCGAAAGCGGCGCTCGTAGTCGGCAAGCGTCGCGAACAGCGAAGCGACCTGCTCGGGCCGGTCGCAGGCGCGGATGAAGACCGCGCGCACGGGAGCCGGCTCGCGGGCGCGCGCATTCGACACGCGCGCCAGAAAATCGCGGTCGGAAACGAGCAGCTCACGCTTGGCGAGGTTCTGCAGGACATGGCCGACGGCTTCGCGCTTTTCCTGCAGGCCGGGCACGGTCGCGACGACGCGCGCCACGTGCTCGTCGAGCGTACGGAACTCGCGCGTCTGGTCGACCGCCTGCAGCACCTGGAACGTCATCACGTGTGGGGCGCCGGTGCGGCGCACCTGGAAGATCACCTCGCTGTTCGACAGCGACGCGACGACGCCGTCCTCGGACGCATACAGAGTTTCGTCGGGCCTCACTTTCGGTTCGGCCGGCAGAACGGCGGATGCGGTGTAGTCGGTCTGGTTTTCGAGTTCGATGGTCATTTCGTCGATCGGTTGCGTTTCAGCCAGAAGAAGGGCGAACGCGCCACGTGAGCGGGAGCGTGCGTGCGCGCCGATTGCAGTTCGTCGCGCAGCTTCTCCACCTCCGCCTCGAGCTCGGCGATGCGCGCTCCGGCACTCATGTTCTTGCGGATTTCGTGATTGTAATGCGCGTAGACCGACTCCTGCCGATCGCCGAACAGCGACACGTTCGGCAGAGCTGCAGGAAGCGGCTCGTTGGAACAGACCGCGACGTAGTAGATCGGCTCGTAGGCGAGCGCCCGAGACAGGTCGCCGCCTTCGCTCGCCGCCGTCCATGCTTCGGCCCGATCGGAGGCGCCTTCGCCGCTCCAGATGACCGATTGGAAGAGCAGCTTTTGATGATAGAGGCGAACGTTGCGAAAGTGCGGCTGCAGCAGGGCCAGAAGCTCTTCGCGATAGAGTTCGCGGACATGGAACTCGTTGCTGAAGCCGGTCGCGTCGCTGTACGTGCGCTTGTCGGGCGACGAAATGACGAGCGTACCGTCGGCGGCCAATACGCGCGCGAAGCCGCGCACGAGTTCCTCCTGTGCCTTCAAGTGCTCCAGCGTCTCGAACGACACGACGAGATCGAAACTCGCCGGCGCAAAATCCAGCGCCGCCGCATCGCGCTGCTCGAAGCGAAGGCGCGGCAACGCCGCGTAGCGCGCCCGCGCGTGAGCGACGGTGGCCGCATCGATGTCGACGCCGACCACACCGGTCGCCACGCGCGACAGGAGCGCCGAGCCGTAGCCTTCACCGCACGCCGCGTCCAGCACGCGCTTGCCCGTCGCGATGCCGCTGGCGAACGCGTAGCGATGCCAGTGCTCGTACCAGATCTCGCGTACGCACTCCGGTGTGAAACGTTCGCCGGTGAACGCAAGGGCGGGCGATTCGCTCATGCCGCGCCATCCACGGCGTGTGCGCCTTTCCAACGATGCGGCAATCGGACCAGCCCGGACTCGCGCGACGTGCCGCGTACGACGAACGTGCGCTCGACCGTGTCGAAGAGCCGTACGCCTTCCGGATCCATCGAATGCACGCGAACGGTATAGCTTCCCGGCAGCAGTGCCAGTGCTTCGAACTCGAGTTCGCAGGCGTACTCGTGATCCGACACGCGCATCGGCGCCGTTCCGTCCATATCCGTCGTGACGCCGTACACCGGCGTGCCGTCGACGCGCACGATGCCGATCGCCAGACTAGGCGTGCGCCCGTCACGCGAGCGTATCCGCGTGGTTACGCGCACGGCGTCGCCCCACTGCAGCATCAGCGGGATCTGTGAGTCCTGTCCATTGAGTTCGACGGCGGACACGCTGAATTCGAGTCCTGCCGTCACGTTCGTATCCGAGCTGACGGCGGGCGCGGATTTCTTCTCGTGATATGCGAGATAGGCTTGCGTGACGTCGAACACGTCGCCCTGCATGACGATCTCGCCGCCGCGCAGCCAGCAGGCGCGCCGGCAGAGCTTCTGGATGTGGTACATGCTGTGGGAGACCAGCAGCAGGGTGCCGCCTCCTTCCAGATAGTCCTGCATCCATTTCACGCATTTCTTCTGGAACGACTCGTCGCCGACGGCCAGGACTTCGTCGGTGATGAGCAGGTCGGGCTTGAGCGCGGCGACGACGGCGAAGCCGAGGCGCACGATCATGCCGGACGAATAGTGCTTCACCGGCTCGTCGATGTACTGGCCGATGTCGGCGAACTCGATGATCTGCGGCAAGCGTTCGCGCAATTGCGCGGCGCCGAGACCGTGCAAGGCGGCCGACATCGCGACATTGTCGCGGCCGGTGTATTCGGGATGGAAACCGGCACCGAGTTCGAGCAAGGCGCCGATTTCGCCGTTGACGGTCACGCGGCCGGTGCTCGGCGTCAGCACGCCGGTGATGAGTTTGAGCAGCGTCGACTTTCCCGCGCCGTTCTCGCCGATCAGTCCGAGCGATTCGCCGCGGCGCACTTCCAGGTCGATGTCGCGAAGCACGCCGATCGAATCGGGGTTCGCGCCGTTCAGCAGGAGACGACCGAGCGCACGCAGCCGGTCACGGCTTCGGTACACCTTCGGGTAGGATTTGCCGAGCCCTTCCGCCCGGACCAGCAGCGCGCTCACAGGAAGTCCTCGAAGTGCGGCTTCAACCGCCGAAACAGCACGTGTCCGACCAGCAGCACGCCGAGGGCGACGACGCATGCAACAAGGAGCCGGCCGCCATCGAACGTGCCATGGCCGAGCAGTATCGCGCGAAACGTCTCCGCGTAGAACGTGAACGGATTGAGGTCGAAAAGCCAACGATAGTTGGGTGGTACCTGCATGCGGTCGTAGAAGACCGGCGCGCAATACAGCATCAGCGGCAGCAATTGGGCGAGCGCCTGCGCCAGGTCGCGCACGAATACCTGCAGCGAGGCGCAGACCAGTGCGAGACCGGCGACCAGGGCGGCGAGCGGAATGTAGAGCAGGAGGGCCGGCAGCAAGCCCGCCAGGTGAACGCCTGTACTCGCCACAGCGAGCACGAGCACGACGGCGATGAAGCCGGCGATGTGGATCAAGAAACTCGCGGCGACGCTCGACAGCACGAGGAGTTCGCGCGGTATCGCCACCTTGCCGATCAAGGCTGCGTTTTCCTGGATCGAAGTCGTCGCGCGCAGCACGCCGTCGGCGAATGCGGTCCACGGCCACAACGCAACGGCGAGGAATGGTGCGTAGCCGCCGGCGTCGAGTCCAGGCACGCGTGCGCTGAAGACACGCACGAACACGAAACTCATGATGGCCAGCTGCAGCAACGGCTGGAACAACGCCCAGAATCCGCCCCACAGGCTCCCTGCAAACCGGTTGCGCAGCTCGCGAGTGACGAAACGGCGGATCAATGCGCCACTAAGCATGGTGACGTCGCGTCGACATGAACTCGCTCAGGCGGCTGTGGCGGCAGCGCGCCCGTCGAATCCGGTCACTTCGCTTTGCCGGGAGCGGGTGCGGCCGGCGCGGGCGGCGTCGGAAGCGCAGCTGCATACCGCTTCAATATTGCGTCGACGAGGTCCGAGTCGACGTCGACGGGTTGATTCCGCAGTTGATCGGCCTGGTTCTTCACGGCGCGGGCCACGAAGTCCTCTTTCATGTCACCCAGCATTTTCTCGCGCACTTCGTCGAAGCTTTGGCGGCGCTTCGGCTGCTTGGCGACCAGCTTCAGAACCTGATAGCCGACGGCAGTTTCGACGACCGGCGAGATGTCGCCGGGCTTCGCCAATGCCTGCGCGGCTTCGGCGAAACCTTTGACACGTTTGCCGCCGGCATTCTTTACCAGACCGTGATTCTTGGACTTGTCCGGATCATCGGAGTATTTGTCGACCAGCGCGTCGAAGTTCGCCGGGTTCTCGCGCGCCTGCGCCTCGACGGTGACCGCGAGGGCTTTCGCCTCGGCCTCGCTACGCACCGTGCTCGTTATCAGGACGTGCTGGACGTCCAGCGTCTCGGGTATGTCGAAGTTTTCCGGGTGAGCGATATAACGTTCGCGCGCCAGTTCAGAGAGATCGGGCACCTGCAAGGTCTGCTTGAAATGCGCGACCTCGGCATCCGCCAGCGCCTGGTCGGTCACCGGCCCTTCCATGCCCTTGTCCAAGCCCTGCGAGCGACCGATCGCCGCCAGCTGCTTCTGCAGCAGGATCGTGTTGATCGTCATGGCAATGCGTTGCTGGCTATTGAAGAATGCCGCACGGCGCTCGACCGGAATGCGCTCACCGAAGGCGTCGATGTCTCCGATGGAGACCGTGGCGCCTCCTTGCCGCGCCACGATGGCGGCGGGATCGGATACGTCGGCAGCTCGAACGGCGCCCGCGAAACAAAGCACGCCAGCCAACAGGGACATGCGCCGCGACGCGCGCTGCAGACTCTGCATCATCATCATTGCTTCTCACTCGTATGACTCTGGATAACCATTCGCCGGGAGTCGACCGGCCTATCGATGCGCGGGTCGACAGCGCTTCGCTCGGTCATTACGACCGATCCCACGAAAAAACGTTCCCCGCCAAAAGGCGGGGAACGTTGTCGGTCTTGCTGCTCAGGCTGCTGGGAACGGCAACCGCATCAATTTGGCGCCACGCGATTAGCCAGCGGCAAATTGCAAGTCGTCGCGGTGCAGTTGGTATTTCCGCCGCTATCGGTGGGAGGCGTCGTGAACTTGACGTTCAGATAGTACGTTTGCCCCGGCGTCAGCGGGCATGCCACGCGGCTATTCGATGGGCTCTTCCACGAGACACCGTTCCAGTCGCCCTGCGGCGCTTCGGCATACAGGCAGACGTTCGGATTCGGCACGGTCGTGTTGGAGAAATCACCGCAGTTCGGGCTGATGGAGAACGTCACCGAATGGTTGCCGTAGGTTTGGCCCTTCGAAATCGCGCCGTTCTCGAGTGCGCCCAGATTCGTGGGCATCGTGAACTGAGACGCGAAATATGAGCCTGCCGCCTTGGATGCATCCTTGATCGTCAGCGAGAGTCCATCGAGCCCCGGGAAGAGCGTCGGCGTTCCCGTGCCCGGCGCCGAATACCCAAACAGCTGGGCGAACTGCGTCATGTCGCGCGATGCGCACGATCCCAGGTTCTGGTAGCAAATCTGCGCGGTCGTCTGCCGGCCGGCCGGGCAGCCTGCGCCACCGGTCGTCGTGACGACGATCGAGGTATTGCCACTGGCCGATCCGGCCGAGTTCGTGCAGGTCAGGCCGAATTGATACGTACCGGCAGCGTTCAAGGTCACCGTACGCGGCGACGTCGCGCTGGTGACGTCTGTCCATCCCGGCACGGAGGTCGACGAACCGTCGAGCGAGGCCGTACCCGTGCAAGACGTGGGGTTGTTGGCGACGGACCAGGCTAGCTGGAATGTCGTTCCAATCTGTCCGCCGGTGGGACTCGGCGTGATGGCAAACGGGTTCGGAGTCGGCGGTGTCCCGCCTTGGATTCCGCAACCCGTACCGGAAAGCGTGACACCCGTGGCGATCAAGTCGGTTCCGCCCGGAACGAGACGAATACCTTGCGCGTCAGTAGTGACGGTGCAGTTCGTCTGCTGCGTCGTGGTCAGGTTCAACGTGACCTGAGCTTCCGCTTTCGGGGTCGCAACGATGAGCAGAGGGCCGACCAGAGCAGCGCCGATCAGCCGGGAAATCATTCCGTGCAGACGAACAGACATACGCAATCCAAGGCTTGGGAGTTCAAGACCGGCAGATTGTATCCTCGTTTGGTCCGCGACTGCCAGAAGCTACACAGCGGAATGTGTGCCAAATAGCAATTCCGACGCCCGATCTTGATGTGTCAAACAGACCTGGACGCCTCAAGCCGTCACGGCGTCTGCGCGAACGTTTCGACATCGAACTTCACATCCCCTGCCGATTTGACGAAATGATCGGTCGGCGGGGCGGGCGGTAGTCGAGGTCCATAAAAAAAGAGAGAGCCCGAAGGCTCTCTCTCGAACAACACTTGCAAAAGCCAGCTATTACGAGCAGGCAGCGCCGGCAGCGCCGGTGCAGGTACGGCTCGCACGATGACGGAACAGACCGCCGTAGTTCGCGAGCACGCCCGCCGTGACGTTGGCGTTGACGACGTTGTAGCCCATGAAGCCCGTCGCCGGCAGACCGGTGACGACCTGACCCGACGCGTCCGGGCGCAGCGCGTGCGCGCCCGAGTCGCCGCTGGCGAAGCCGAGACGCAGCCAGCCATCGTTGCCGTACGGCGGGATGTTCGACACCAGCGTCGAACCGAGGACGCCGGACGTGCTGCCCGCGTTCGGATCCGAACCAGCGAGGAAGCTGATCACGTTGACTTCGTACGGCAGAGCCGACGGATGGCTGGTCGGCGGCGAGAAGATATCTCCCGACGTCGTCTGGCCTTCTTCACGGTCATACAGCGTCGGGCTCACTTCGACGTTCGACTGACCATCGATGTTCTCGCTGAACACTTCCACGAACGGCGAGATCGCCGTCGCGCCGACGAAGAACGGGTCGACGTAGAAGCGCTTGGTCGGGAACGTGACAACCCAGTCCGTCGCCGCGCCGAGGTTGGCATCGGTGAAGAACTCGTTGTACAGCGTGTCGGCCGTGAACACGGCGCTGACCGCGTCGATGCCCTGAGCGTAGTCGAGGGTGATCAGCGTACCGCCCGCACCGAAGATGTAGGCAACCGCACCCTGCGGGAAGCTCGAGTTGGCCGTGTTGGCATCCGTCAGCGACGGATTCAGCAGGCCCGAGGTCGAGAAGATCGTACGGGCCGTGAAGCCATCGATCGCGTCCGCGTTGTAGGTGAACAGCGTGCCTTCGTCGACGTTGATGACCTGGCCAGCGCCGAACAGGCCGCCAGTCGGCGCAACCAGCGAACCCGCCGGGTTGTTGCCCGAGGTCGCGGTGCCGCAAGACGGCGTGCCGGCATCCGGCGTACCCGTCTGGTCATGCAGCGTCGCGTCATAGAGCGGCGAACCCGGCGGGATGTCGCCCATCGAGATCAGCTCGAAATAACCTTCGCGGGTACGCGTGATATCGGTCGGACCACCGTCGGCCGGGAACGGGCTGCCGGACGCGCCGTCATAAGCGGCCGACGAGAACGGCTGACCGCCACTCGGGATCGCCGGCGTCGTGCAGCTGTGGTCAGCCGTCGCGACCTGCGCGCCACCGGCGTCGCCGGTCTGCGTGATCACGGCGGTCCAGACGTCGTTCGGCGACAGGAACAGGTTGAAGTCGAGGACTTCACGGCTGTTGTAGCCTTCGAGGAAACGGACCTTGACGGCCTTGCCGTTCACCGAGTCCGTATTGACGACGGAGAACGCGGTGCTCTGGCCTTTGTTGACCGTGTAGTAGGGATAGATAAGAACCTGACCGAGACCATCGGGATTGAGGTCGACGGCATTGGCCAGGCCCGCGAAGCCAGCGACGCCAGCGATACCGGCGACGACAGCAGTCGTCAAGCTATTTCTCTTCATCGCAACACTCCTAAATTTGACCACAGGGCTTTTTGCTTTACCGCCAACCTCGCTCCAAATCGTGCAACGGAGCCCGCAGGGCCAGGGCGAGGTTAGGCAACAGCACTATCATGTTAAGTCAAAGGTAACGACCATGCAATCCCTTCGTGAGAATTCTGCTTTCCCTTATTGAATCAAGAACTTGGGAGATAAAACCACTCTCCGTTTGAGAGTATCCACGTCTCGCTCTGGGTGCTGGTTGCGGGCGTCCACTTGTGGCTTCCCGGCACCATCATCGAAAACGTGACGTCCACATCGACCTTGCAGCGCTCGCTCTCGCAGGTCTTTTGCTTGAATTTCGCCGCGTCCCATCGCACCGGGCGATTGTTCATCGCCGTGGCGTATGCCTCGCGCGTCTGCGTCTGACGATACCCCGGCGTGAGGTAGTCGTATGCCTTCTCCGCTTGATGCGCGACGAGATAGTTCCAGCGTTCCACCGCCCGACGATCGATATTGTCGGGACTGGCCTTGTCGGCGCAGCCGGCAAGGCCGCCGAGCAGCATGGCGGCCAGCGCGAGCGCGGCGGTCGTCTTCAGTGCGTCAGTGGTCATGCGTCGGTTCCTCTTGCGGCTTGGAATTTTCAGGTGCGGGGTAGGTCGTGGCCGGCGGGGCCTGTGGCCCCTGCGCCGCGCTGGGCGGCGATGGATTCGAAGCCGGTGAATCCGCCATATGCAAGGGCGCCAAAGACTCGAACTGCTTGCTGTATTCGATCGTCATCTGTCGCGCCTCGTCGGCATTGTTGATAACACGCGGCGTCAGCAAGACGATCAGCTCCGTACGCGTGCGGCTATTGTCGGTATTGCCGAACAGGTTCTTCAAAACAGGAATTTTCCCCAGCAACGGCACGTCTGTTTTGTTGTCGTTCACCAAATCCCGAATCAAGCCGCCGAGCATCACCGTCTCGCCGCTCTGCACCGCAATCGAAGAGGAAATCGTCCGTTGGTCGATCGACGGATTCGTACCCGAGCTCGACGAGTAGCCTGCCGGCGGATTGCTCACCTCCTGCTGCACATCCATGTAGACAAGCCCACCCGGATTGACGCGCGGCTTGACGTCGAGGATCACGCCCGTATTCAGATATTGAACGCTTCCAGTCGTACCCAGCGTGCTTCCTGTGCCAGTACTGTTTGTGGTGGTCAACCCGTTGTAGTAGGTCTGCACAATGGGGATTTGAGTACCCACATTGATCTGAGCTTCTTGGTTGTTCAACACGACCAAAGACGGTGCCGACAGTGTCTTGGCCTGACCCGAATTTTCCAGCGCGCTCAATGCGACCTTGAACTTGCTGTTGAGGAAGGAGTAGAAAAAACTGGAAGTGTCCGGCCCCGGTCCGGCCGAGCCGACCGTACTGCCAAAGCGATCGTGCGGATTCGGATATCCGTACGGGCTCCGTTGGTTCTGGGTATAGGTACCATTGGCGGTTTCCAGATTGCCCAGCCACCACTGCACCCCGTATTGGAGACCGTTGGTCAGGCTGACCTCGAGAATGCGTGCCTCGATCTGCACCTGCAAAGGTATGACGTCCAGGCGCCTGATCGCCGCCTGGATTTGTTCCCACTCGAATGGCTGCGCCATCACGAGAATCTGATTGTTCTCTTCTATTGCCGAGATGCGGATGTCCGACTCTTTTTTGCCCGAACCCGTCGTCCCCGGCGCGCCTGTCGTGTTGCCGGTCGCGGGGGCGGATTTCTCCTGGCTCGACTGCGGTCGCAAAGAACTCTGGTAACTCATGCCGCCGCCTATCCCACCGCTACCTCCGAGACTGCCGCCCCCCCCTCCGCTACTACCCAGCGAGGTGGACCGCAACCCAGGCCCTACGCTGCCCGATGTTGTACTGCGACGGGATCCGCTGCTGGTACCCAGAAAGATCTGACTCAGGTAATCCGCCAAATCCGGCGACTTTAGGTTCTTGACGTCGTAGACGTACAACTGCACGGCGTTTTCGGCGCCGCCGCGGTCGAGTCGATACAACCAGTCCTCGGCCTGCTTGAGGTAGTCCGGCTGCGGCGTGATCACGACGATCGCATTGGTCTGCTCGATCGGCATGAAGCGGAACATGCCGGCCAGCGGCGATTCGCCTTCCGTGCCGAAGATCTTGAGCAGGTCCGGCAGCAGTTTGGTGACTTCGACATGTTGCAACGTGAACACGCCAATCGACATGCCCTTCATCCAGTCGACGTCGAATGTATTGATCGTGCGGCCGTAGTTGTCCAGTTCGGACGGTGTGCCTGCCAGCACCAACAGGCTGCGATTCGGATCGATATTCACGAACGCATCGGCCTTCGCATACGGCTTCAGCAGCTTCGCCGTCTCGCTGGCGGAAATGTAGTGGAGCGGGAAAATGCGCAGCGCGTAGCCCGGTTGAGCCGACGCACCGACCTGCGGCGTCAGCTTGCCTGGAATCGCATCCTTGCTCTGCAGCACGGTGTAGCGGCTCCCTTCGCGCACGAGCGCATTGCCGGTCCATGACAGCAGCATCTCCAAGACCGGCAGCGCGTCCTCACGACGGATCGGCTTGGACGTCGAGTAGGTGACATTGCCGCCGACGTTCGGCGCGATCGTGTAGTTCTCCTGCAGCATGTCGCCGAGGATCGCCTTGACGACAGCCTGAATCGGCTGGTTCTCGAAATTGAAGGTCACCTGCCCTTCGCCGCCGCTTGCCTTGAGTGCCGGTTGCTGAGTGAAGAACTTGCTGGTTCCCACCTCGATCTCGGGCTTGGGCACCGGCTGCTTCGCCTTGAGATCGGCACTGAGATTGATGCCCTTGACCGTATCGTCCGATTTCAGCGGAGGAACCGGCTTCAGAATCGTCTCGGCCGTCAGGATATCGCTATTCTCCGGCTGTCCTTCGCCCTTTTTTGCAGGCGTGGCACAGCCCGCCAGCAACGCAACGCCGCAGGCGATCAGCAGGGGGGTCAGTTTGAATCGCACAGGGCTCACTCCATCACTTCTTCGGTGGCGCATTCGGGGCGGCGGCCGGATCCTTGCCGCCGTTGCGAAGCCGTTCCGCATCCTCGCGCATCTGCCGGCGGCGTTCCTCGATGCGGCGCGCGAGATCGTTATTGTTGCCTTTCGGGTCGGCCGCCGCATTCGGCGGCGGCCCCTTGCCGGGCGGCGTGTTCGGCTTGCCGCCCGCTGCGGGCGGCTTGGCGGGCGCCCTCGCGGGGGCCTTCGGCGCCGCGGGCTGCACCAGCGACGTCTCCAGCGCGACTTCGGTCGTTTCGTTCGCGGCGCTCTTGAACACGACCCCGCGCGGCTTGACGTCGATCAGCGTCCAGCTCGCCTGATCTCCGCCCAGCGGCATTCCGACCTTCAGAGCGATCGCTTGGTTCCGCGATTTGTCCTGAAGCATGGCGATGCGCACGTGATTGGCATCGTCGAGGATCACGCCGGTCAGCGCGATGTTCAGCGGATTCGGCGCTGCCACGACGTCGCTGCCGTCGCTGGCGTCGACCGGCGTCGGCTGCCGATCCTCGTTGAACAGCGGATGCGTGTCGATGTCGGCGAACGCGGACGCCGGCGGCAGGCTGACCGGCTTGCTGTCGATCGTGCCGAGCGCGTTGCCGGCAGCGTCGCTCTCTGCGTCCGGCGACCAGCGGTAGCCGCGACCGACACCGATGTACTGCGCGATCGCGATCAGCAACAGCGCGCCGCACGTGCCGGCGAGCACCTTCGTTGTCAGGCGGGCGGTCTGCACGTTCATTGTGTCTTGCCCGCGGAGTTCGTCCGGCCTGCCGCCAGCGGCTTCGCCTTGGCGCCGCCGCGCAGGTAGCCGGACAGGTTGAAGCGGACGTCGAGCGGCGCCGGCACGGCCTTGGAGCCCGGAGGCGTGTAGGTCTGCTGCTTGTAGACCATGACCTGATCGACGAACAGATAGGGCTTGCCGTTCTCGAGATCGTAGAGGATCGCCGCGAGCGGTTCGAGATCGCATTTCAACCGCGCCTGCACGGTGACGCGCTCGTAGAGCTCCTGCGCGCCGCCACCGCTGTTGGGCTGGGTGCTGACGGTCTGGCAGCGCTTCTCGTCCTTGGCATGATCGGTCATCGCCTGCTTCAGGCGCTGGATCAGCGCCGCCGAGGCGGCATTGGCATCGGCTTCGACGAGGAACGCCTGATTGCCTTGCTCGTAGTTCTTCACTTCGGCAAGGCGCTTTTCGATGTCCGGACGCTCCGCGGTGGTCTGGCGGAAGCGCAACTGCTGCTCGCGCAGATCCTCCATGTCGGAACGGAACTGCAGCTGCGGCGCGACGAACCACCAATGGATGCCGATGAAATAGATCAGCATCAGCACGATCAGCAAGAGCACGACGGCGAGCAGCCGGCCGTCCTTGGGCAGGTATTTATTTGCCGCCACGTTTCGCCTCCGCATCCTTCTTCGGCGCGTCCTTCGCACCGGCTGCCGGCGGCTTGCCGGGCGCATTGGCCGGCGGCGGGCTGGTCGATGTCCTGTCGAGCACGGTCTTCGGCTTCGGCGTTTCCTTGACGGGCGGCTTGCCCGATGCCGCAGGGGTCTTCGGCTTGACCGCGTCCGGCTTGGCTTCGTCGTCCTTCTTGTCGACCGGCGGTTTGGCTGGGCGCACGGCGTTCGGATCGGAGACGGGATTGCATTCCTTCAAGTCGGCGTTGATCTGGAAACGCTCCTTGCCGGAGCGCGGGTCGGGTTGCACCTGGCCCTGGAAACCCGGGTTGCCCAGGCACGGCGACGCGCCGAGCAGCGCAATCAGCTTGGCCGATTCCTGCGCCTGGCCTTGCAATTGCACCTGCTTGTTCTCGATCTGCAGGCGCTCGAGATACGTATCGTCGGGAATGCGCGCCGTGAGGTCGTTGATCAGCGCGACCGTGAGTGGTCCCTTGCGCTTGCGATCGGTGAGGAAATTGGCGCCCGAGATCGAATCGGCCAGCGTCTTGCGCAACGCGGCAACCTGCTTCGCCTCGGTACTGGACTTGTCTACTTCCGCGCGCATCGCTTCGACCGCGGCCGCGCGGTTCGCCAGCGACTCGTCCATATTGATCAGCAGCAGGATCACGGCCACGGCGGCCAACCCCAGATTCAACGGCAGGCGCATGTCGCGGCGGCGTGCTCGCCGCTCCGGCGGCAGCAGGTTGGTCTGGCGGCGTCCGGTTCCGGGCTCGCCGCGCCAGCTGTCCACGCCATCCAGATCCGCAGCGCCGCCCGGCAGAGCCGCCAGCTCCTGGTCGAGCTGCGCGCGCGGGATCAGCACCAGTTCGACCTGCAGATTGCGGCCGCTCGCATCGTGACCGAGCACGCGGCTGTCGAAATAGACCTGATCGGCCTTGAACGGCGTCTGCCGGTCCATCTCGAACGAGAGCACCTGGCGCAGATTGTCCTCGGCCGCGGCCGGCAGGCTCAACGTGCGCGTCAGTACGCGTTCGGCCGGAATGCAGAACACGGTGCGCACCATCGGATCGTCGATCGCGTTGCGCAGGCGCTGGAACTCGGTGCTCTGCGCTTCGGCCGGCAGGTCGCGGCGGATGCGTGCGTATTCGCGCATGCTGTCGCCGCGTTCGCGCCAGACGACGATTTCATCGCCGCGCAGGTCGAGCAGCAGCGACTCCGAGCGCTCGGAAAGCACATCGCGCCAGCGTGCCGGAAGGCAGGCGAGCAGTTCCCTGCCCCACCAGGCGAAAAACCCCGGCAGCGGCGTCTTGGCAAGGCGCGTCCGCAGACGCGCCAGTTGTCTGTCGAGTGTCGGATTCACGGCGAATTAAGAGGTTTCCCCATCGCGCCAGCGCAGGATCACGTAAGGCCGACCGGCCGTACTGACACCACCCATGCGAATGGTCGCATCCAAGGTCGTGCTGGCGCCGTTGGGCAGCGTCGCACGGGACTTCACACTATACGTGAGCCCTCCGCCGCCCGCCACGAGCGGCGTACCGTCCGGAAGGGTGAGGCCGGAGTTGGCGAGATCGGTGGAGGCGGTCGCCTGGCGCTGCTGGACGAGCTGCTGCAGCTCCTCCGGCGACGCATCGGGATACATCGCGGCCAGCGTCGAAGCATCGGCGAACGCCGCACTAGGAGAACCGCGGCCGGAGTATATCGTCAGCGACGGCTCGAGCTTTTCGAACAGCGCGTAGTTCATGCCGAGCACCTGCTGCAGCTCGGAGACCGTATCGAACGGCGCGTTCTTCGGTCCGTAGGAAAGTCCGGCCGCCTTGTATTCGCCGATCTCGGCGCCGTTCGGTTGCGCCTCGTCGTCGGCGTCCTTCCAATCGTGGATGGCTGCCGCCAGCGCCTCCGCCTGGTCCAGCGCGAGGCCGCGCGACACGAACAGGTTGGTCAGGATCGCGTCGTTGTTGTTGGCATTGAGATCGATCTTGCCCGAATCGTCGGTGACCGCGACCTCGATTTCGGCGGTGCCGTAGCCGAACCGGTACGGGCGGCCGTCACCGACCCAGCGTTCCGCCGGATCGGTCTTGCGGAGCTCGTAGACCGCGAGGTTCAACCCCGCTTCCGCGGCGTAGCGCGCCTGGGTGGCATCGAACAAATGGCGCGCCTGCAGATTCTCGGTGCGGGCGACCACGGAAAAACTGCCGAGGATGATCGACAGCATCGCGATGACCCAGAGCACCAGGACGAAGGCGATACCACGCTGGGATCGCTTCCCCGCGCGCCCCTTCCGCAGCGAGGCCTGCCGAATGCCAATGGCGTGTGCTTCGATGACGCTCATCAGTTGCCTCCCAAGCGCGGACGGGACCCGGTTTGCAGACCCACCCCCTGCATCACCTGGCCGGAACGGTTGCGGCGGACCGCACCGACGTCGAGCATCAGCGGGATGTCCATCTCCGGAAATTCGACGCGCGCCTCCGGACGCATGCGCACGACGACGCGCACCATCACCGGCGTCACGCTGGGGTCGTCCCACTGATCCGACCAGTCGGTCAGGTCGCCGTTGTCGTCCAGCGTGCGGAATTCGAAATGGCCGTCCGCGATCTGGTCGAGCAAGATGGCTGGTTCTGCTTTCTGCGACTTGTCGTCAATGTCGAACCCGTTGAGCATCGTGTTGGTGAACAGCAGCTCGCGCCCGCCGCTGCGGTTGCCCGCGAACGACAGCGTCTGCACGTACGGGCCGCCCTTCGACAGATAGCCCGGCATCGGTGCGACGAAACGCATGGAATTGCCGTTGCCCTCGAACACGAAATTCGTATTGGTGTTTTCGTCCTGGCCGAACGCGAGCGGCATGATGCGGCTGATCTGGCGGCGCAGGAATTCCTGCGCGACGCGCAGGCGGTTCGTGCGGTCGATCGCGAGCTCGCCCGAGTGCATCGCATGCGTGGCCGTGCGGATCGCGCCATACGTGCCCGCCAGCAGCACGGCCAGGAGCAGGATTGCGAGCATGACCTCGAGCAGCGTGAAGCCGCCGGCGGCACTTCTGCGCAGCACCTTCATCGGGTACTCCCGCCGAGCTGCGCCGGCATGCGCGTGTTGAGTCCGACGCCCTGCACGCCCTGTACGCTGTTGGGATCGGGATTCTGTGCACGCAGCGTACCGAAGTGCGCCGTATGCATTTTCGATCCGAAACGCCCGCCCCAGATCACGGTGAGATCGACCTGATAGAGGTCGAACGGCGTCACCGACGCACCGTTGCCGTTGCCGGCGTTCGCGGCCGACAGCTGATTCTGCTGCGCGCCCTGCAGAGCCTGGTTGCCGGCGTTGATGGTCTGCTGCGGCGGCGGTTCGACGCTCGTCGGGTCGACCTGCTGGATGTCCAGCTCCCAGCTGTAGGTGTCGTCGAACCGCCCGGTCGCGCGACCGGCCTCGATCGGCACGCCGACGCCGACCGTATCGAGCTTCGACTGCGCCCACAATGCGGCCATCGTGTAGTCCGACGACTCGCGCGTGTTGTGCATCGACGTGGTGAGTATCTGCATCAGCACGCCGATCGCGATCGCGAAGACGAGGAACGCCGCGACCATCTCGATCAGGCTGAATCCTCGCACTCGGCGTGCGGCATGGAAGGGGCGGATGCGTTTCATCGGGTACGTGGACCGCGGGAATCGCGCCGAGTTCGCCGGCAGCGACATCCGCATGTCATTGCTCCGGCGCTTCGTCGAGCGCGATGTCGCCGGTCAGCCACGCGACGTTGACTCGCCATTCGCGCTGCCCCTGGAACACCGAGATGTGGCCGCCGGTCGAGCTGCCGTCGGGAAAAAAACGAATGCCGCCGGAATTGCCGCCGGTCAATTCGCTCTCCGCCGTGGTGAGGCGCAGCCCCATGCCCTTGGGCAGCTTCACCGAGCTCTTTCCCGGTGCGCTGTAGGAGTTGTCGTCGAGATTGAGCAGCAGCACTTCCTGCTTGCCCTTCACGATCGCCTGCCCACGCGTGTAGCGCAGCGCAGCGACGAGATCGCGGCTGGCACCGCGAATCTTCGCGCTCTGCAGGCTCTTGGAGAACGAAAACGTGACCGCGGTCATCGCCAGCGCAAGCAGCACGATCACGGCCATCAGCTCGATGAGCGTGAAGCCTTTCGCGCGGCCTTTCGCGCGAAAGGCGAAAGGCCGGGATTCGGGATTCGGGGTTCGGGATTGGGAAGAGCACGGGAGCGGCAGAGCGTTCTGCTCTACCGAATCCCCAATCCCCAATCTCGAATCCCCGCTCTTCATTGCCAGTTGCCGTAGTCCGCATTCACGCCGTCGCCGCCGGCCTGGCCGTCCTTGCCGAGGAACACGATGTCGAAATCGCCGTGCTCGCCGGGGGACTTGTACTGGTAGGCGTGGCCGAACGGATCCTTGAGGTCGGACTCCTTCGCGTACGGTCCCTGCCAATTCGACGAATTGCCGGGCTTGGTCAGCAGATCTTCCAGGCGCGCAGGAGGCGAACCGTTGTCGAGCGCATAGCCTTCGATCTTGCCGGCGAGCGACTGCACCGCCGCCTTGCCGGCGCCGTACTTGCCCTTGTCGACGTTCTTGCCGACCTGCTGCACGACGATGCCGGCGACGATGCCGATCAGCACGATCACGGCCAGCATTTCGATCAGGCTGAAGCCAGCCGCGCGCGGCAGGCGACGAATACTGCGATGTGAATTGCTCATGGTTGCGTCTGATCCTCTCTATGTTTCCTCATCCCATCAGGGATGAACCGGAGCCCGGACTGCGCCGGGATTACGAACAGGAAAGCTCTTGCGAATCCCGAATCTCCAATCCCGGCGTGTCGCTATTTCACCGCGCCGGCAATATTCATGATCGGCAACACGATCGCCAGCATGATCATCGCGACGACCACGGTCATCACGATCGTCGTCGCCGGCACCAGCGCCGCGAGCAGGCGATCGAGCGTGTTCTTCACTTCGACGTCGAAGGTATCGGCGACCTTCATCAGCATCGTGTCGAGCTCCCCCGATTCCTCGCCCACGCTGATCATCTGCAGCGCGAGCTTCGGGAAGCGCTTGGACTGCGTCAACGCGTAGCCGAGTCCGCCGCCGGTCTTCACTTCTTCGGCCGCATTTCCGACCGCCTCGGCGAGCACGGTGTTGCCCATCACGTTGCGCGCGACGGTCAAGCCGTTCAGCAACGGCACGCCGTTCTTGAGGAGTGTGCCGAGCGTGCGCGCGAGACGCGCCGTCTCGACTTTGCGGATGACGTCGCCGACCACGCGCATCTTCAGCAGGCGTTCGTCGATGCCGAGCCGCGCGACCGGATCGGCCATCTGGCGGCGCAGCCAGCCCACGCTGAGCACGATCGCACCGAGAATCGCCCACCAGAAATTCTGCAGCGTCGAACCCACCGCCAGCACGATCTTGGTGATCAACGGCATCTCGATGCCCATGTCGGCGAACATCGGCGCGAACTGCGGTACCACGTAGACCAGCAGCACCATCAGCGACATCAGCACCATGCCGACCAGGAACGCCGGGTAGATCATCGCATTGACGACGCTGCTCTTCAGGTTGGCGCTGCGCTCGAGATAGTCCGCAAGTCTGGCCAGCGTCTCGTCGAGCGAGCCGCCCGCCTCGCCGGCACGCACCATGTTGACGTACAGGCGCGAGAAACTGCCATGTTCGGCCTCGAGCGCGTCGGACAGCGGCGTGCCGCCGCGCACCTGATCGCGCACGCGTTCGAGCAGGCGCTTCGCCTTTTCGCTCTCCGGCAGGTCGAGCAGGATCTGCAATCCGCGATCGAGCGGCTGGCCGGCGCCGAGCAAGGTCGCCAACTGCTGGGTGAACTGCACGACCTGCGCCTGGGTCAGCGTCGCGCGCTTGAACAGCGCGGCGAACAGGCTGGCCGAATCGCCGCTGTCGGCCTCGCGCACTTCGAGCGGTATGTTGCCGGCGTCCTGCAGCTTGCCGATCGCCTCGTCGTGCGTGCCGACGTCGAGCTGGCCTTCCAGCGTTTCGCCGGAGGGCGTGACGGCTTTGTAGTAGTAGAGAGTCATGGGACCGGGATTGGGGATTTGGGATTGGGGATTCGCAGGAGCAAAAAACGGGCTGCCGACATCGCGAAAAGCTCTTTCGCAAATCCCAAATCCCGAATCTCCAATCCCGGCTTCATCAATTTTCCGCCGACGTCACGCGCAGCACTTCCTCGATCGTCGTCTGCCCTTGCAGCGATTTGACCAGGCCGTCTTCGAACATCGTTCGCATGCCTTCGGTGCGCGCCTGCTGCTCGAGGTCGCCCATGCCGGCGTGCTGCATGATCTGCCGCCGGATCGCGTCCGACATGACGAGGAATTCCATGATCGTCGTACGACCGAAATAGCCGGTCGGATTGGCGAGACTGGAACCCGGCTTGTACAACTTGATCGGGCGCTCGTCGGTGAACGAGTCGAGGTTGTATTCCTTGACGACCTCGGGCATGGCTTCGTACGGCTGCGCATTGGTCAGATCGAGTCGCCGGACCAGGCGCTGCGCGAGGATGCCGTTGACGGTGGACGTCAGCAGGTAGTCCTCGACGCCCATGTCGAGCATGCGTGTGATGCCGCCCGCCGCGTTGTTCGTGTGCAGCGTCGACAGCACCAGGTGACCGGTCAGCGCGGACTGGATCGCGATGCGCGCAGTTTCCAGATCGCGCATTTCGCCGATCATGATGATGTCGGGATCCTGGCGCACGATCGAGCGCAGCGCGTGCGAGAAGTCGAGGCCGATCTGCGGCTTCGCCTGGATCTGGTTGATGCCTTCGATCTGATATTCGATCGGGTCCTCGACCGTGATGATCTTGACGTCGGCGGTGTTGAGTTTGGACAGCGCGGTGTACAGCGTGGTCGTCTTGCCCGAACCGGTCGGACCGGTCACGAGCATGATGCCGTGGGGCAGCTCCAGTACGTTGAGGAACTTCTGCAAGAACTGGTCGGTGAAGCCGAGCGTGTGGAAATCGAACACGATCGCTTCGCGATCGAGGATACGCATGACCACCGATTCGCCGTGCGCCGTCGGTACGGTCGACACGCGCAAGTCCAATTCCTTGCCTTGCACGCGAATCATGATACGGCCGTCCTGCGGCAGGCGGCGCTCGGCGATGTTGAGCTTGGCCATGATCTTGATACGCGAGATCACTGCCGCGGTCGACGCCGCCGGCGGCGACTCCACCTCGTGCAGCACGCCGTCGATGCGGTAGCGAACCTTCAGGCGGTTCTCGAACGGCTCGACGTGGATATCCGATGCGCGCTGCTCGACCGCACGCTGGATCACCAGGTTGACCAGGCGGATGACCGGCGCCTCGGAGGCGAGATCGCGCAGATGCTCGATGTCGTCTTCGCTGCGGTTGTTGTCGTCGGTGAGGTTCTCGACGATCGTGCCCATCGCCGAACGGCCGGAGCCGTAGTAGCGCTCGATCAGATCGTCGATCTCGCTGCGCAGGCCGATGTTGAGCTTGACCTTGCGCGCCGTCGCCAGCTGCAGCGCCTGCAGCGGAAACGTGTCGGCCGGATCGGCGACCAGCACGGTCACGTCGTCGTCGCTTTCGCCGATCGGGCAGATGTGGTGATGCTTGAGGAAGCGCACCGACGTCTGCACGTTCGGCGGCGGCGCCTCGGGGAACTCCTTCGACGACAGCAGCGGAAGTTTCAGCAGATCCGAAACGGCTTCGGCCATCTCGCGCTCGGAAACGAGGCCGAGCCGCGTCAGCAGCGACACCAGGCTGCCCGATGCCGGGTCTTCGTCGCGCAGGCGCCGGCCGCGCACGAGATCGGTTTCCTTCAGGCGACCGCGCGCGACCAGGAACTGGCAGATGCGATCGTCCAGGCTGGCCGCGGGGCCGAGCTTGGAATCGACGGGTTCGAGCGGTGCAACGGCTGCCATGGTTCCCCTAAGCCTGCAAATTCATTCGGAAGGCGCCGATTGTTCCATATCGGCGGGCATTGCTACGTTTCAGGTGGTGTTCTGACCCTGATCCCGGTCCACTGGTTCCCCACCCGGCCGAATCAATGTCTCGATGAAGTCGCGGTTGAGCCCGATCCAGAGCGCCACCGGCACCACCGCCGGCAGGATCAGGTAACCGAACTGATACGCCAGGGCGATCGCATTCGGTTGAAGGCCGGCCCGTGCGGCCGCGGTCGCGCCTTCCGAACCGGATTCGAAAGCGATGATCTTCAGGCTCTCCGCCACAACGCCGAGCGCCTGCGCGACCCAGATGACGGCGAAGGCGATGAGCATCTGCAGCACACGACGCCGTGCCGTCACAGGCGTCGCCAGCGCGAGACCGCTGAACAGCGGCAGCGAATAGGCGTACACCATCGGATTCAACGTCGGCTCCAGCACGCCGATGCCGCCGGGACCGTTCGGCCCCGCCGGCACCTGGATCGTCACCGCCGTCGTCAGCTGCACGAGGTAGCCGGCGCGGCCGATCACCCGGCCACTCGCATCGAGTATCTCCGCGCCTTGTGCAACGGCCGTGAAAAGATCGCCCCAGATGCCGAGCAGTACCTGCTTGGCCAAGAACACCGCCGGCTGGACCCAGATCGGAGCCAGCGCGAACCAGACGACGAAGCACAGCGGCAGCCACAGCAGCGCCTTCAACGCAAACTCGCGGATCGGCGAGAGCCGCATCATCCGACCCAGACGCGCGCGTTGCGGAACATGCGCATCCACGGCGAATCCTCGCCCCATTCGCGCGGGCGCCAGCTCATCTGCACGCTGCGGAAGACGCGCTCGGGATGCGGCATCAGGATCGTGACGCGGCCGTCCGCGGCAGTGAAACCGGTATTGCCGGCGAGCGATCCGTTCGAATTGAGCGGAAACAGCGTGGTCGGGTCACCGCGATTGTCGACGAAGCGCACGCAGGCGAGCGCGCGTTTCGCATCGAGTGCCGCGGCGAATTCGGTGCGCCCTTCGCCGTGCGCCACGGCCACCGGAATGCGCGAGCCGGCCATGCCCTTGAAGAAGATCGACGGCGAGTCGAGCACTTCCAGCGTGACCAGGCGCGCTTCGTACTGCTCGCTCGCGTTGCGTTCGAAGCGCGGCCAATGCTCGGCGCCGGGAATGATCGTCTTCAGGCTCGCCAGCATCTGGCAGCCGTTGCAGACGCCGAGCGCGAACTTCGACGCATCCGCGAAGAACTCGGCGAACTCGCCGCGCAAGCGATCGTTGTAGAGAATCGACGCCGCCCAGCCGCGTCCGGCGCCGAGCACGTCGCCGTAGCTGAAGCCGCCGCAGGCGGCAAAGCCGTTGAAGTCGGACAGCTTGCGGCGGCCTGTCTGCAGATCGGTCATGTGCACGTCGAACGCGTCGAAACCGGCGCGCGTGAAGGCGGCGGCCATTTCGATCTGCCCGTTGACGCCCTGGTCGCGCAGGATCGCGATGCGCGGGCGCGCGCCGCGCGCGATGAACGGCGCAGCGATGTCCGCAGCCGGATCGAACGAAAGCTCCGGCGTGATGCCCGGGTCACAATCGTCGCAACGCCATTCGTTTTCCAGATCCGCACTGGCCGGATTGTCGCGCCGGCGCTGCATCGCATGACTGGTCTCCGACCATGCGCGCATCAAGTCGGACCATTTCCATTTCGCCAGCGTCTCGTTCTCGAGCGAGATCCTGACGCGCATGCGCGTCGTCGGCTGGCCGACGCAGTGCGCGAGATCGGCGACGCCGTGCTCGGCGAGCAGTTCGAGAAACGCGGCGCGGTCGCTGCTGCGCACTTGTACGAGCGCACCGAGTTCTTCGCTGAACAGCGCCGCGAGCGCGTTGCCGGCCCAGTCGGTCAGATGCAAATCGAGACCGCAGCGGCCGGCGAATGCCATTTCGATCAGGGCCACGATCGCGCCGCCGTCGCTGCGATCGTGATAGGCGAGCAGCAGGCCCTGTGCATTGGCCGCCTGCAGCGCGGCGAAGAACCGCTTGAATCGAGCCGCGTCGTCCAGATCCGGCGGCGCGCCGCCGTTGCGGTCGAAGACCTGCATCAGCGCGGAACCGCCGAGACGGTTCGCGCCCGCCGCGGCGTCGAGCAGCCACAGGTCGCTCTCGCCCTGGTCGAGCACCAGCTGCGGCGTCAACGCCTGCCGCACGTCGAGCGAGCGCGCGAATGCGGTGACGATCAGCGATACGGGCGACACGGTGCTCTGTGCGCCGGCACCATCCTGCCAGCGCGTCTGCATCGACAGGGAATCCTTGCCGACCGGAATAGACACGCCGAGCGCGGGGCACAGTTCGATGCCGACCGCGTGCACCGCGTCGTAGAGCGCAGCGTCCTCGCCCGGCTGTCCGACGGCCGCCATCCAATTCGCCGACAGGCGCACTTCGTCGAGCTTCACCGGCGCCGAGGCCAGGTTCGTCAGCGCCTCGCCGACGGCCATGCGCGCGCTGGCCGCCGCGTCGAGCAGCGCGAGCGGCGTGCGCTCGCCCATCGCCATCGCCTCGCCGGCATAGCCGTCGAAATCGGTCAGCGTGACCGCGCAATCGGCGACCGGTACCTGCCACGGACCGACCATCGGGTCCCGCGAACACAAGCCGCCGACGGTGCGATCGCCGATCGTGACCAGGAACGACTTGCTGCCGACGGCGGGCAAGCGCAGTACGCGCTCGATCGCCTGGTCGAGCGTGATCCCATCCACGTCCGGCACCAGATCGATGCGTGCATCGCTGCGCCGCGCATCTCGCTGCATGCGCGGCGGCTTGCCGAACAGCACGTCGAGCGGCAGGTCGATGACGTCGAGCGGGGATTGGGGGTTGGGGATTGGGGATTGGGAAGAGCCGAGCAGGGAATCGGACACGATCAAGCGGCGGTCGAAGGTCGCGGTGCCCACGACGGCGAAGGGACAGCGCTCGCGGGCGCAGATCGCCTCGAATTCCGCCAAGTCCTGCGGGCGCACGCCTAGCACGTAGCGCTCCTGCGATTCGTTGCTCCACAGCTGCATCGGCGAGAGATGCGGATCGTCGCTCGGAATCTTGCGCAGCTCGATGCGGCCGCCGACGCCGGAGTCGTTGAGCAGTTCGGGTATCGCGTTCGACAGGCCGCCGGCGCCGACGTCGTGGATCGATACGATCGGATTGGCTGCGCCGCGCGCCCAGCACGCGTCGATGACTTCCTGGCAGCGCCGCTGCATCTCGGGGTTGTCGCGCTGCACCGAGGCGAAATCGAGCTGTTCGGAACTCGCGCCGCCGGCCATCGACGAGGCGGCGCCCCCGCCGAGGCCGATCAGCATGGCCGGACCGCCCAGCACGATGACGGCGTCGCCATCCTGCAACGTGCGCTTGTCGACGTCCTGCGGGCGCAGGTTGGCCAGGCCGCCGGCGATCATGATCGGCTTGTCGTAGCCGCTGCGCCGATCGGGCGTCGGGCCTTCCTGTTCGAACGTGCGGAAATAGCCGCCGAGGCACGGCCGGCCGAATTCGTTGTTGAACGCCGCGCCGCCGAGCGGTCCGTCGCGCATGATTTCGAATGCGTTGGCGAAACGCGGCGGCAAAGGGCGCGCGGCTTCCCACGGCCGCGGCAACCCGGGGATGCGCAGGTGCGAAACGGTGAAGCCGACGAGGCCGGCCTTCGGCTTGCCGCCGCGGCCGGTCGCGCCTTCGTCGCGGATCTCGCCGCCGGAGCCGGTCGCCGCGCCCGGATACGGCGAGATCGCGGTCGGGTGATTGTGCGTTTCGACCTTGATCGCGTACGGGGCGTCTTCGGCGTGCGCGCGGAACGTCGCATCGGCGGGGTCGGCGAAGAAGCGCCGCGCCGGATTGCCGGCGATCACCGCGGCATTGTCGTGATACGCCGACAGCGTATGCGCGGGCGAAGCCTCGTGGGTGCGCTTGATCATGGCGAACAGCGAGCGCGGCTGCGCGTCGCCGTCGACGGTGAACGAGGCGTTGAATACCTTGTGCCGACAGTGCTCCGAGTTCGCCTGCGCGAACATCATCAGCTCGGCATCGCTCGGATCGCGCGCCAGCTCGGCGTAGCGATCGGCGAGGTAGGCGATCTCGTCGTCCGCCAGGGCGAGGCCGAGGCGCGCATTGGCGGCGTTCAAAGCGGCCGTCGCATTGCCGTCGAGCGCGATCCGCTGGAGCGGAGCCGGTGCGCCGGCATCGAACAGATGCTCGGTCCCCTCCAGCGTGGCGATCACTGACTGCGTCATCGGATCGTGCAGGACGCGTGCGATCTCGCGCCACGCGGCGCTTTCCGCGGGCGGCATGGCGTCGATCTCGAACGCCAGTCCGCGCTCGATCCGGCGCACAGGAAACCCGCAGCCGACGAGAATGTCGGTCGCCTTGCTCGACCAGGGCGAACGCGTGCCGAGACGCGGCACGATCCACAAGGTCGCCGGCTGTGCGTGGCCGGGGCGTGCTTCGATGACGTCGCACAGGCGCGGCAGGTCGAGCGGCGCGTCGGGCGCTGCATCGACGAAATAGACGTGGCGTGCGGCTCGCACCGCGCAACCCGGCGCGTAGCGCGCAAGGTCGGCATTGAGTCGGTCGATACGGAAAGAAGACAGCGCAGGCAGGCCGTCGAGAGCGATCATGGCACTCGGGCGATCAGGGACAGCTCAATATGATATCCGATGCAGCCCGGGGCAGGACATCGAACGCCGCGCAGGCCGCCGGCACGGCAGTTCAGGCAGACGAGGAAACAGGCCCTCCATCGCATCTCCGCCGCGCTCGGCATGCCAGCGAGACCCGAACAAACCGGCGCGCGTCGCCCGCAGCGATGCGCGCTTGCAGTCGACCCCGCGCCGGCGGCGCGAGGTCGCACCAGGCTCAGTTGCCGGCGAAGCTCGCGGTGCCGAGCGTCTGCAGCTTGGCCAGCATTTCTTCCGGAGGCAGGTAGCCGCCGAGCTTGGTGCCGTCCGGCGCGAAGATCGTCGGCGTGCCGTCGACGCCGACCTGGGTGCCGAGCGTGAATTCCTCGGCGACCGGGTTGTCGCACTTCAGCGGCGCGGGGTTCTTGCCGCCCTTCGCCGCGGTGAACGCCGCGTTGCGGTCCTTGGCGCACCACACCGAAACGGCCTTGTCGTACGACGGCGAACCGATGCCGCTGCGCGGGAAGAACAAGTAGTCGACTTCGATGCCGCGCTTGTTGTACTCGGCGATCTGCGAATGCAGCTTGCGGCAGTAGCCGCAATCGATGTCGGTGAAGACGGTGACCTTGTACTTGGCCTTGCCGCCGTCGGCCGGGAAGACGATGCGCTTGCTGGCCGGCACCGCATCGACCTTCGCCTTCGCGTCCACGGCCATGCGCGCGGCGGTCAGGTCGCGCTTGGCCTGCGCGTCGTACAGCGTGCCCTGCAGCAGGTAGCGGCCATCATCGCTGACGTAGACCAGCTGGCCACCGACGATGACCTGACGGTAACCCGGCAGCGGCGCTGCCTCGACCTTGTCGACCTTCGCTTTCGGTACCAGTTCCTGCAGCGCTTTGCGCGCGGCGGCGTCGGGTGCCGAATCGGCGGCCTGGGCGACCGAGACGCCGAGCACCGACAGCAGCGCGAGCGCAAGGCTCGCACGCACGAAGGTCGTGCTCGACCGGGTTCGCACGGCCGTGCCGGACGAAAGGGTGACGGATGGGTCGTAGCGCTTCATAAACTTCCTCAATTCCGTGCGGCGTTGGCCTGAGCCAGGCGATCGAGCTCGGCGGCGAGCTGGTCCGGCGATTGCGCGACCTGTCCGGAGATCTGCGTGCCGTCGTCGGCGAGAATGGTCGGCGTGCCGCTGATGCCGAGCGTTTGCGCCAGGTGGGTCAGTTCCGAGACCGGGTTCGGGCAGGACGCCTTGCCCGGATCCTGGCCGGCCATCGCAGCCGTGAATGCATTCGGGCGATCCTTCGAGCACCACACGGCCTCGGCCTTCTTGTCGGCGCCCGGGTGGATCGAGAGCGGGTAGAACAGGTAGTCGACGGCGATGCCCTTGGCGTTGTACGCCGCAATCTGCTGGTGGAAGCGGCGGCAGAACGGACAGTCGACATCGGTGAACACGGTCACCGTGTGCTTGGTCTGCATCGGCGCCGGCGGCGCGAATACGATGCGCTTGTCCGGCCCGATCTTGTCGAGGGCGATCTTGCGCGCCTTCGCACGCGATCCCGCCGTCAGGTCGCGCTTGTCGCGCACGTCGTAGGCATTGCCGTCGACGATGTAGCGGCCGTCCTTGCTGACGTACAGGAACTGGCCGCCGGCGACCGCCTCGTAGAAGCCCGGGATCTCCGACTCCTGCACGGCATCGACCTTGACCTTCGGCGCCATCGACGTGATGGCCGCGCGCACCGTGTCTTCGGGTGTCGCCGCCGACGCGGGAGCGCCCAGCAGCATGGCGAGGACGGCCAAGGCCGGCGAAAAGCGGAGCGAAAAATGCATGACTACCTCGTACGCGGGAATCGATCCGCAAGCGGGACCGGCAATGGGCAGCCGGTCTTGCAGGCTGATCGTGTAAAGATCAAGGGAGCGCGCTGTTGACCGGCTTGCACAGCGCTTGGTTCCCTCGCAAGTGAGGATTCTGGCACGCGCAGGCGGTGGGAGAAAGTGAAACCCGCCCGCATGACCGGTTGTTCATCGGATATGCGCCGCCGTCCATCCTGCGATCGCGGGCTGTTCATCCGCGCGGGTGATGCTTCTCGTGAAGCCGCTTCAGGCCCTCTTTCGCGACCAGCGTGTAGATCTGCGTCGTCGACAGAGAACTGTGGCCGAGCATCAGCTGCAGTGCGCGCAGGTCGGCGCCGTGGTTCAGCAGATGCGTCGCGAACGAGTGCCTGAGGACATGCGGCGAGATGCGCGCGGAAGCGACGCCGGCCGCGAGGGCGTGCTTCTTGACCAGGGTCCAGAACATCTGCCGCGTCATCGCGGCGCGCCGGTTGCTGACGAACAGCGCTTCGCTTCGACCGCCCTTGAGCAGCTGCGGCCGCGCCTCGCCGACATAGCGCGTGAGCCAGTGCGCCGCTTCGTCGCCGAGCGGGACCAGTCGCTCCTTGCCGCCCTTGCCGAGTACGCGCAGCACGCCTTGCCGCAGGTTCACCTGCGCGGCCGTGATGCCGACCAGCTCGCTGACGCGCAGCCCGGTCGCATACATCAGCTCGAGCATCGCGCGATCGCGCAGACCGAGCGGCGTTGCCGGCGGCGCCTGCAGGATGCCCTCGATCTCGTTCTCCGACAGCGCCTTGGGCAGGCTGCGCGGCAGTTTCGGCGCATCCAGCAGCAGACTCGGGTCGGCCTCGACGCGCCCTTCCCTTACCAGCAGGCGGTAGAAGTGCCGCAGGCACGACAGCAGGCGCGCGTTCGAGCGCGCCTTGTAACCTTTGCCGGTCGAACCGCCCTTGGCGCTGCGTTCGCCGAGATAGCTCTGCAACTGCACGCGATCACTCGCCGCCAGCGAGCTGCCTCGTGCGGCAAGCCAGCGCGAGTAGCCGGCGAGATCGAGCCGATAGTTCGCCAGCGTGTTGTCGGCCAGCCCCAGCTCGGACCAGGCACGCTCGATGAAGAATGCGATCAGCGCGGCGTCGGCGGCCGGGAGTTCGCCGTCAGCAGACTTTCGGCCCCGCTTGGGCGCACCCGGAACGGGCAACGCCGACTTGGCGTTCCCTGCGATTTTTCTCGTTGCTGCCATTCCGGCGCTCGCCCGCTTGCACACGCGAGCCTAAACCGGGACCCTAACCGCCGTCACCGTCCGCGCCGCATCGATGCCCGCACTCTCGCCTGCCCCGCTCTGGCTGCGCCTCGCCGCCGCCGTCTACGACCTGTTCCCGCTGATCGCGCTGTGGATGCTCACTGCCGGGCTGTGCCTGCTCGCGGTCGGCGGCCACGTCGACCTCGCAAATCCGCCCTTCGTTTGGCGCATCTTGCTGCGAACTGCACTGGTCGTCGTGACCGCCGCCTATTTCGTCGTCTCTTGGTCGCGCGGCGGTCAAACCCTAGGAATGCGTGCGTGGCGGATTCGCACCGTTCATGCGGACGGGTCGCCGTTGACGTGGCGGAGCGCTTTGCTTCGATTCGTCCTGGCCTTGTTGTCGCTCGCCGCGCTCGGTGGCGGCTTCCTCTACGGGCTTTTCGACGTAGAACGGCGTTGCGCACACGATATTTTTGCAAAGAGCATTGTCGTTCGCTCAGGCTAGGCTGCACTGATCGAAACCCCATAAAAAAAGGCAGCTTGCCGGAAAGCAAGCTGCCACGGCTGGATAAGCCGACCGCTCTCAGGCCTGTTAGTGACTGACCGTGATATTCACGGTACCGAGCAGACCGAGAGTCCCGCCCTCATTGGGGTGAGTACTGTCACTATTGTAGGGATAAAAGCGGATCGAATATGTATTACCAATGGTCACCGAAAGAACCGAACTTCCTGAAGCCTGCGCACTGGCAGACCATTGATAGGCCCCTCCGTTGGTGGAGGTCCACAAATCCAACCCGGCAAAACCTGGCGCATTCCAGCTGACCGTAGTATTGCCCGTAGTGGAACCTGCCGGCACCACAACATGCGAGGGGTTGGCACTAAAGGTCGGCTGTGCGCCAGCGACGCCAGTTATCGTCGTGGACGCCAGCAAATTTGCAGTTCCGCCTTGACCTGGGTGCGAACTATCGCTGCTATATGGATACAAGCGCATCCCAACCGTCTGACCGGCGCTAATCGGGAGCACCACGCTGTATGAAGATTGCGCACTCACTGACCATACCCATGGACCTCCGTTGGTCGACGTCCACACATCCAGACCGGCATATCCAGGTGCGCTCCACGTCACTGTCGTATTCGCCGACGTAGATCCCCACGGAATGATCACGGGATTCGGTGTGGCGTGGATGGTGGGCTGAGCACCGGCGATACCGTTTACCGTGACCGTACTCAGCACGGGATTCGGCGCAGCGCCGTCCGCGTTCGTCGACAAAATAAACTTCGTATTACCTCCGGCGGGCACATAGGACCACGTCCAACTTCCCGAAGGACCGAAGCATTGCGATGCCCTCACAGGGCCGCCGGAATTGCTCACCCAGATGCACACCGAGCCTGTGTTCTGGCTGGTCCAACTTACACTCACCGATCCGTTCGATTGTCCGTAGGGAATCGTCACCGAACTTGCCGCCGCAGAAATATGGCCGGTGGCGGCAGGCGGAGGTGGTGGATAGCAACTACTCGATGCTTGTGGAGGTGCGCACGTATTGTGCGTCCAGATAGTCACGTTCGGCGCGAAGGGCGTGCAGTTTGCATAAGGACAGCCGCAACGGCTTGCATTATACGAGGAACCGCTCGACGACCACCCCGACCCCGCTGGCGCCACGGCGTTGCAAGTTAAAAGCGTCGTTCCTACTGGAAGATTGTCGTATTCGGTGATTTGGTTTGCATTGGGAAGCGTCGGGTACGTGGGATCATTTGCACAGTTGTTCGAATGATAGCTATCAGTCAACACCCATCCGGCTGGCACATAAAGCGGAACGTTCGCGGTGCTGCCGCATCGCTCCTGCGTATTCGCAGCTGATGCAGTAATTGAAAAAGCAAAAAAAAATGAAAAATATATAAATAGCCTAAGAGTTAACTTCAGCATAAAACAACTCCTTGTTGATGCTCAATTGAAGAATTTTCCATGCGGCGCAACTGTGCACCGCCTCTTCGATTTTAACGAAAAGCAGTTTCAAAAACAGCCTAGACCCCAGCGGATTTACATCTGCCTCGGTATCGACCGACCGCAAAATGCGTGAATGCGTGAGCGGATCGCCAGCCGCGGGGAAGGCGGCCGGCGCGAACCCTCAGTACACATTTCGAGTCTCGAAGCGCGAGTTGCGCTGCATTGATCGGCCTGCGAAGTAACGTCCAACGCTACGCGGCGAGCGCCTTCACGACCAGGCTCTCGATGACGTCTAGATCCGGAATGATCGCGCGGTCGTCGCGCACCAGCACTTCCGAATGCACGCCCGGCGCGTGCGGCACTTCGTCGGACGTCGGAATCAGCAGTTCCTGCGTGATCGTGGTGAGTCGCGGAAAGCCTTGCGCGAGCAATGCCATGAACGGCAGACCGGCGTGCCCGCCGATCGCCTTGAGGACGGCGACGCGCGCGTTGGTACGGCTTTCTTCCTTCAGCTGCCCGGTCAGCATCGGCAACGAGAACAGCGGCAAGCGCCAGCCGCGCCAGGCGAGCCGGCCGAGCAGCCAGCTCGGTGCGCCCGGGATCTGTTCCGGCTGCGCGTAGCTGATCACCTCGGCGACGGTCGCGTTCGGCAGCAGCACGCGGCCGTCGGTGACCGGGACCATGACGCCGCGGATTTCGCGTGGAAGTTCGGCCATCGGTGTTCCCCTCGGTGTTGCGGCGGCCTGCCTCGGCACGCCGTCCCGTCTCGTTGCCGATCGCGCCGGATGCGCGACCGGTATATGCCTATTTCGGTTCGGCCAGCAATTTCTCGGCCAGTTCCTTCGGCGAACCGACGAAGCCGACGATGCCGGCATCGACGACGGCGTCCACCATCGAGCTGACCACGCAGGTGTCCGGGTTCTGCACGTAGACGCGCCCGCCCTTGTCCGCCAGATACTGGCTGCCTTCGACCGCATCGGTCGACATGCCGGAGAACACGATCGCACCGGCATCGGCGCCGAAACGATCGGCTACGTCGCGCAGCACCTGGTCGATCGACGGGCTGTACGGGGCCTCCTCGGCGTTGCGCTCCAACACGATGACGCCTTCGGCATCGACCAGCAGGCGATGCGTCGTCGGCACCACCACCACCTCGCCATGACCGACCCGTTCGCCGTGGGTCGGCGTGCGGATCGTCAGCGGCGTCGCCTTCGCCAGCTGGCGCGTCATCATGTCGACGAATTCGCCGCCCAGATGCTGCGCCAGCAGGAACAGCGCCGGATAGTCGCGCGGCAGGTCGGCCAGGAACTCGCGTACCGATTCGGGACCGCCGATCGACGCGCCGAGCACCCAGACGCGGCGCACGCGGGTCTTCGCCGCGATCGAATCCGGATCCAGCCAGTTCTCGTGCGCCGTCGATTCGGCGGCGACGGGAGCGACGGCTTCTTCCAGCGGAATCAGTTCGAACGAGAAGTCGCTCGCATCGAGCCCCACCTCGGCAGGCTCCGCCTGGCCTTCGGACGGCGGCGCGAGGAATTCCTCGGCGCTCAGCTTCTCGATGCCGAACTCGGCCGGGCCCGTCGGCGGCGGCGCCGCCGGAATGTCGCCCGGATCGTCGATCATGTCTTCGAGCGACCATTGCGTCGGCACGGCAACGGTCGAAGGTTCGCGCGCTGGCGCGGGGACGGGCGTCGGTGTCGCCGCCCTGGCCGTTTCGGCCTCGCGGTCCGCGACGAACTCGTCGTCGAGCGTGAACGTCAATCCATCGTCCGCGGCCAGTGCAGGCACTTCGGGAGTCGGTTGCGGTGCAACGGCGGGCTCTTCGCCGACATCGAAATCGTAGGCCGTGAACTCTTCGGTCGCAGCGCGCGGCGGGGGCGGCGCGTCGAATGTCGTCAGCAGATCGTCGATCTCGGCCAGATCGAACGGTTCGAGAGCCGCCGCGTCGCCCGATGCCGGGCGCGATTTCGCCGCGGTGGATTCGTCCAATTCGTCGAACAGCGCGGATACGTCGTCCCGATGCGGGACGTCCGGAATCTGGATCAGATCGTCGAGATCGATCGCGAGCGGGTCGTTCGCCAGTTCGATCGTTTCGACCGGCGGCGGCACCGGTTCCGGCGTCGCACGAGGGGCCGTGTCGGGATCGTCCAGGCTCCACTCGGACGCCAGGCTCGAGGCGGCGGCGGATGCCTGTTCGGACACCGCCTCGCTCTGCACGGGCGCGTCGGCCTGCGGCTCGGCGCTCGCCTCCACGCGCGCGCTTTCCTCGTCGGCGGCGTCGCTTCGCGGCACCGCTGCGGGTACGGGCTCGGCATCGGCCGGACGCGGAGGATCGATGTCCGCACCGAGGATTTTCGCGGCCAGATGGCGCGCCCAGCGCGCCTGATCCCAGCCCGACAGCGCGCTCGACACGTCGCCGTCGTTGAAGACGACGCGGTAGCGATCGTCGGCGAGCAGGCCGTAGACGTCGTCGAGATCGGGATCCTGCTGCGCGTCGAGGTTGACGACGACGACGTTCGCTTGCGAACGCTCGAGCGCGGCGCGGTCGAGCAGATGCGTCGGAGCCTCGTAGACGATCGGCGCGCCGAACGCGGCCAGCGCTTCGCGCAAGTGCGCGCCGCGTTCGCGCGTGTCGTAGAGCAGCGCGACGGCTACGTCAGTTGCATGTTCAGCCACGTTCGCGCCTCAGAATGTCCTGCACGTGCCGCAACAGATCGTCTTCCTGGTACGGCTTGCCGAGATAGCGCTCCACACCGATTTCGAGCGCACGCTGGCGATGCTTCTCGCCGGTGCGCGACGTGATCATGATGATCGGCACCTGTTTCATGCGCGGATCGTTGCGCATGTAGGTGGCCAGTTCGTAGCCGTCCATGCGCGGCATCTCGATGTCCAGCAGCATCAGGTCCGGCACGTTGTCCTGCAGCTTCTCCAGCGCATCGAGGCCGTCCTTCGCGGTGGCGACGTCGAAGTCGGCGCGCTCGAGCACGCGCGTGGTGACCTTGCGCATCGTGATCGAATCGTCCACCACCATGACCAGCGGCTTCAGGCGCACGTCGTGCACCAGCACCGGCGCGGGAGCGAGGTATTCCGGCGCTTCCTGCTCGATGCCGGCGTCGATGCGGGCGCGCTGCGCGGCCAAACGGCGCACCAGCGGCGCGAGGTCGAGAATCATCACGACCGAGCCGTCGCCCATGATCGTGGCGCCGAAGATGCCCGGTATCGAGCTGACCTGCGGGCCGACCGACTTGACCACCACTTCGCGCGAGCCAACCACGCCGTCGATGCGCACCGCGGCGCGCTGGTCGCCGGTGCGCGTCATCAGCAGCGGCACCTGCACGTCGTCGGCGGGACGCCCGCGCGGCAGGCCGAGCAGCTGCGCCAGATCGTAGATGACGAACTCTTCGCCGCCGTAGATGTGCTTCGGATTGCCGGCCGCGACGCGGCGATCGAGGTCGTCGCGCGCGATGCGCGCCACGCCCTGCACCGACGACATCGGAATCGCGTAGCTGCTTTCGCCGAGCTTGACCAGGATCGCCTGCGTGACCGCCAGCGTGAACGGCAGGCGGATCGTGAAATTCGTGCCGCTGCCGACCTTCGAATCGATCGCGAGCGAGCCGCCGAGCTGCTTGATCTCGTTGTGCACGACGTCCATGCCGACGCCGCGACCGGCCAGCTGGGTGACCTGCTCCGCCGTCGAGAAGCCGCTTTCGAGCACGAATCCGTACAGATCGCGGTCCGGCAGCTGCGCTTCCGGCTTCAGCAGACCGCGCTCGATCGCCTTGCGCCGGATCGCCTCGCGGTCCATGCCGCGGCCGTCGTCGGAAACCCGCAGCACCACTTCGGTCGATTCGCGGCTGACCGCGATGTTGACGGTGCCCTCGGGCGGCTTGCCTGCGGCGACGCGTTCGTCGGGATTCTCGATGCCGTGCGCCAATGCGTTGCGCAGCATGTGCTCGAACGGCGCCTTCATGCGCTCGAGCAGGTTGCGATCCATTTCGCCGTGCGCGCCGTCGACCTTGAGCTGGGCGCGCTTGTCCAGTTCCAACGCCGCCTGGCGCAAGGTGCGGCGCAGGTTCGGCACGAGCGAATCGAACGGCACCATGCGCGTGCGCATGAGGCCTTCCTGCAGTTCCGAACTCACGCGCGACTGCTGCAGCAGCAGCGTTTCCGACTGGCGCGTCTGCTCGTCGAGCAGGCCCTGAATCGAGACCAAGTCCGACACCGACTCGCCGAGGCCGCGCGACAGCTGCTGCAGCAGGGAGAAACGGTCGAGCTCGAGCGGATCGAATGCGCCGATGCTGGCGGCCGCGTCGTGATGCTCGCGCTGGTAGCGCGCGATGATCTGCGCCTCGGTTTCGATTTCGAGCTTGCGCAGCTGTTCACGCAGACGCGTGACGGTCTGGTCGAACTCGATGAGGTTGAAGCGGAACGTCGAGATCTGCTGCTCGAGGCGTGAACGGTAGATCGATACTTCGCCGGCGGCGTTGACCAGGTTGTCGAGCAGGTCCGAGCGTACGCGGATCATCTCCTGCGGCGCGTGCGGCGTCTCTTCCTGGTCGAGCGCGGTCAGGTGGCGCGGCGCCGGGCGCGCGGGCGCTTCGGCAGCCGGCGCGGACGCCGGCGACGGCGCCTCGACGACGACGGGCCGGGCGGCTGGCGCTTCCGGTTCGGAGACTTGCGGCGCCGCGACGAGTTCGTCGCCCGCGACCAGGCTTTCGAAGCGTGCGATCGCGTTCACCGGCATCGCGATCGCGCGGCGATGCGCGACACGCTTGACCAGCACGTGCAGGCGGTCGAAGCCGCGCTCCAGGGATTCCACTGCGGCACGGTCGATCGGCCGGCTGCCGTCGCTGATCGCGTCGACCAGCGACTCCATCGCGTGGCTGAGGTCGCCGATCGGCGCGAGGCCGGCCATGCGGGCACCGCCCTTCAGCGTATGCAGGTCGCGCTGCAGGCCGGCGATGTGGCTGCGGTCGGGCGCGGCGCGCAGGCCGGCGACGAGCGTGTCGGAATGATCGAGGATGTCGGCGCCTTCCTGCACGAAGATATCGAGCAGGTCGTTGTCGACGTCGAGCGCTTCCAGCGGTCCGTCCGGCTGCGGGTCGTCCGCCAGCGGCGGCGCCTCCGCACCGGAGAGCGGCGCCGCGACGAGCGATTCGGCCGCCGGCGGTGCGGGCGACGCCGGCAGCACGGCGACGCGCGGCGGCGCGTGCGGCGTGGCGACTGGTTCTTCGGCGGCGGCCTCGCTGAAGGCCGTCGCGACGGGCACGTCCGACGCTTCGGCGGCCGCCGGTATCGCGGCCTCCGGTGAGAAAGGTTCGGCGATGTCCAGCTGCGCCGGATCGATGAAGGCGGGCTCGCCTGCGAAAAGCGTCTCGGCCGCCGTCTCGTCGGCGACGGCCGGCGTTTGCGCACCTTCGTGCTGCGCGGGTGGCGCCGTCTCGGCGCCGAACTCGGCCAGGGAAGCGATCAGGTCGGCGGGAATCGGCGTAGCGAGCGGCGAGTGCGTCGTGCTCTCGACGATCTGCGTTCCGAAGGTGCCCTGCACCCAGTCGCCGGTGATGTCACCGCCGGCGTCCGGCAGCGAAGCGACGGGGCGCTCGGCATCGCGCACGACGTCGAACGTCGCGGCCGCGTGCGCGTCGGTTTCGGCCTCGCTGTACAGGTGCAGCGACAGTTCGGGCTCCGGCAGGGCATCGCGCAGCGCGGCGACGCGCGCGGCGAGCACGGAGGAGTCCGGCAGATCCGCGCGGCGCGCTTCCAGACGCTGCATCACCTCGCGCGTCAGGTCGGCCGTCTCGCGCAGCACTGCGATGCCTTCCGCGTCGGGTATGCCGACGACGCCGCGCAGCCGCTTGATGTAGCTCTCCAGCGGCGACAGCACGTCGCCGATCGACGGGATGTCGACCATCGCGATTGCGCCGTTCAACGTGTGCACCGCGCGCAGCAGCGGTTCGCTCGCGCGCACCGGCTGCGTCGCGCAGCGCGCGAGGTAGTCGTCGATCACGCCCAGATGCGAGGTGACCTCGCTCTGCAGGATGTCGAACAGCACCGGATCGATGTTCGGCAGCGGGCCGGCGACGATCTCCGGCGACGAGCCGAAAGCGGCTGCGTCGAACGGATTGTCGCTGCCGAAATCCGTCTCGCCGGCAAGATTGCCGGCGCTGCGCACGTCGTCCGCACCGGACGTCAGCTGTGCGGAGGCCGGCGGCACGCGCCGGCGCACGATGCGCTTGACCTTGCGCGTGGCCGCCGTCTGCGTCGGCAGCCACGCCTCTTCGCCTGCGGCCAGACGATCGGCCGTGTCCATGATGCCGGCGATGTTCGCGCTGCTGCCGGCGTCGCCGCGCAGCGCGGCAAGCAGGCTCGGGATGGCTTCGACGGCGTGGTCGACGAGGGCGACGACCGCACTGCCCGGCGCGACGCTGCTGTCGAGCACGCGGTTCAACAGGCTCTCGACCTTCCAGCTGAACTCGCCGAGCGCGAGCGCGCCGACCAGGCGGCCCGAGCCTTTCAAGGTGTGGAACGAACGCCGGATCGGCTTCAGTTCCTCGAGGTTGTCGACATCGCGCTTCCATACTGGCACCTGGCGGCGCAGGTTGCCGAGCTCTTCTTCGACTTCCTCGATGAAGACCTCGCGGATGTCGTCGTCGATCTCGCCGCCGCCGGCGATCTGGAACCCCTGCGCCGGCGCATCTTCGAGCGGCACTTCTTCTTCGATTTCTTCTTCGATCTCGGTCCAGCCATCCGATTCTTCAGGCTGCGCCCGCGCATCGCCGGTTTCGACGAAACGCAAGCCGGTCAGATCGTGTTCCACGGGTGCCGACGATTCCGCCGCACCGACGATGAGGTCGTGCAGGTCGTTTCCGGGCGCGATCTCGACGCTCGGCAACCGCGCATGCGCGGGCTCACCGGACGCAACGGCGTCGATTCCGCCGTACGCCAGCTCCGCGGCAGCCTGCAGGTCGAAGCTCGCCGATGGCGCATCGGACGCTGCCGCCGGAGGCGTCGAACCGAAGGCCGCCGCATCGACGGGCGAATTCGAAGGCGGCGTGGGCTTGCTGCCGCCACTCCCGCCGCCGCCACCGGGCAGGTCCGGCAACGGGCGATCGGGCGCGGCCGCGAGCGGCCAGTAGCCGAGCGCTTCGAGGCTGTCGCGCGCCACGTCGAGAATCTTTTCGCGATTGCGGCGCTGCTCGCGCGTCGCCTCGAGGTAGTACTCGATCGCCGCGAGGGCATCGGCGAGCTTGTCCATCTGCTCGGCCGTCGGCACGCGGCGATGCGTGATCAGCTCGACCTCGACGAAGCGCACGATCGCAGTCATCAACTGCGCCGCTTCGGCGAGTCCCAGCATGCGCAGCGCGCCGGCGATTTCCTCGAGCAGACGCGGAATCTGGTCGACGCGCGCGTGATCCCACGGCGATTCGATGAACGCGATGATGTCGTGCTTGGCCTGCTGGATGTTGACCGCGGCCTCGCGCATCAGCGCGTCGAGAATCTTGCGCACCTCGGCTTTCGGCAGTTCGAGCGCGCCATCCCCGCTGGCCTCGCCTTCGCTGCCGGCGCCGAGACGCTCGATATGGTCGTCCAGCGACGCTTCGACGTAGAGCAGCGCACCGGCGACGTCGAGCAGCGCACCTTCGTCGACCGGGCGGCGGCGCTGCGCCATTTCCTGGACGACTTCGCGCTGCTCGCCGACGACGCGGCGCGGCACGCCGAGGCCGAGCATGCCGAGCGTGTCGCCGACGCGGTCCAGCACCTCGACTTGGCCGAGCAGCTCGGCAGGATCGGTATTGCGGCTGCGCAGAAAGATGTCGAGCGCTTCCTTGACGCGCAGCAGGTCGTCCTTGATCGCGCTGGAAACCGTCCCGAGCAGATTGCGGTTGCGCCCGGTCATCGACCCTTGCGCGTGCTGCAATTCGGTCGGCGTCGGCAGCAACGTGTCGAGCCGGTAGGTGCTGCGGATCTGCGCGCCGCGTGCGCCGGCGCCGGTCGAATGGGCGACGTAGTAGAGGAGGTTCTTTGTCAACTCGCGCGGCGCCGTGGCGGCAAACGCGGTTTCGCCGTTGGCGAAGCGATGGATTTCGCGATCGACGCGGCCGAACAACAGCTTGACCGCGACGGTCGCCTCGAGCCCGTGGTTCTCGACGGCCTCGATGACGCCGGCCGCGATCCACCACAGCCGGCGCGCTTCGGCGCCGAACGAGATCGCTCGCAGGCGATCGAGCACGTCGATCAGCCGGCGCAAGTGCTCCGCGGCGCCTTCATCGCGAAACCATTTCAACAGCGCCGCCTGGAAAGCCAGTCGCAGGCGCAGCGCCTGCGTGCGCTGGTCGGCGACGGCCAGCGGCTGCGCCGCGCCGTCGGCGACCGCCGGCAGCGGCAGGTTCAAGTCCGGCGAGAACAGCGCCGACTCGCTCAGCAGGTTCTCGCCGCGGCAGGCGCGCAGATCGTTCAGCAGCGGCAGCAGGACGATCGGAATGTCCTTGTGCCCGCTCTGCAGCCGCTCCAGGTAGTCCGGCAGCTGCACCATGCCGCGCATGAGAACCGAATACGATTCCTCGCGCTGGCGCACGCTGTTGTCGACGAGCCCCTCGGCGAGGCGCTCCATGTTCTCCACCACCATCGCGGCGCCGTAGAGCTCGACCATGCGCAGGGTGCCCTGCACCTGGTGCAGGTGCGTCACGCAACTGCGCATCGGATCGAGATTGCCGGGCTGTTCGACGTAGGCTTCGAGCGCTTCGCGCGCCTGCGCAAGCGTCGCATCGAGCGCCTGCTTGACCCAGTTCAGGGCGGTGAAGTCGCCATCATCGTGCAGTTTCATCGCGCCGCCCCCTGCGGTCCGCATGCGCCGCGAGCCGCCGCGCCGGCATGGGCAGCTGCGACCGTCCCTTTCTCAGTCGGCGAATTCTGATTCGGCCAGGTCCGCTTCATCAGGCGCGCACTCATCCGGGCAGCTTGAAGTCGGCGACCGAACGGCGCAGGTCCGCGGCGAGCTGGGCCAGATTGCCGATCGATTCGGCGGTCTGGCTCGCGCCGACCGAGGTCTGCGAAGTGATCTCCTGAATGACGTTCATGGTCGCCGAGATGTTGGTCGCGGCGGCCGACTGCTTGCGCGCCGAGCTGGAGATGTTCTGAATCAGTTCGGCCAGATCGCTCGACACCGTTTCGATTTCGCCGAGCGCGTGGCCGGCATCCTCGGCCAGGCGCGCGCCGGAGACCACTTCCGACGTCGTCTGTTCCATCGAGCTGACCGCTTCGTTGGTATCGGACTGAATCGTCTGTACCAGCGTTTCGATACGCTTCGTCGCGCCGGAGGCGCGTTCGGCGAGGCGCTGCACTTCGTCGGCGACGACCGCGAAGCCGCGGCCCGCCTCGCCCGCCGAAGCGGCCTGGATCGCCGCGTTGAGCGCGAGGATGTTGGTCTGTTCGGCGATGTCGTTGATGAGTTCGACGATCGAGCCGATCTCCTGCGACGACTCGCCGAGGCGCTTGATTCGCTTTGAGGTTTCCTGGATCTGGTCGCGGATCGAGTCCATGCCCTGAATCGTCTGGCGCACCACGGCCGCGCCGTTCGTCGCGATCTGCACCGAGCGCTGCGCCACTTCGGCGCTCTCGGTCGAGTTCTGCGACACGTTGTCGATCGAGGTGGCCATTTCGTTGATCGCGGCCGAAGCCGACGTGATCTGCTGCGCCTGGTGCTGCGCGGCATCGGCCAGGTGCATCGCGGTCGCCTGCGTTTCCTGCGCGGCGGCGGACACCTGCACGGCGGTCTCGTTGATCGTGGTGACGAGGCTGCGCAACGCTTCGACGGCGAAGTTGACCGAGTCGGCGATCGCACCGGTGATGTCCTCGGTGACCGTCGCCTTCACGGTCAGGTCGCCTTCGGCGAGTGAACCCATCTCGTCGAGCAGGCGCAGAATCGCGTCCTGGTTGCGCTGGTTGAGTTCGGCGGTCTGCTGGTAGCGCTTCTGCTGGTCGCGGATCAAGTTGACGCCGAGGAACAGCAGCAGCACGACGGCGGCCGCGGCGGCGATCGCGCCCCAGATCGGGTTCGGGAACATGCGCTTGGTCGGCAGGCCGTCGATGCGCAGCGCGACACGGTTCGCGCCGAGCAGCACGCTCTGGCTGTCGTTGAAGCTGGCATCGGCGGCGTCCTTGACTTCCTGCAGGCTCGTCGCCGCATCGAGGATGTGCTTGATCGGCGCGCCGACGGCGGCCCATTGTTCGGCGACGTCGGCGACGATCTGCTTCGCATTGGCGTTGTCGAGCGGCCGGATGCTGAGCTCGGAAGCGCCGTTGAGCAGGCCGCCCACGACCGTCTGGTACAGACGCGCGTCGCGCGCGAGGCCGTCGGCCGAGGATTGGGTGTCGGTACCACCGGCCAGAATCTTGCTGACGCGGCCGCCCATGCGGTCGGCCAGCTGCATCTGGCGCGAGGCGATGTAGACCTGCGAGGCGCTCGCATTCTTGTCGGTGAGGATGTTGACGACCTCGCTCATGCGCGAGTTGAGACCGGACAGCTTGTCGCCGAAATCCTTCGCGCTGGTCGCCGCCGAGAGCACCACGTCCTTGTTGTCGAGAATCTTCTTCGCGCTGGTCTGCAGCTGCGCCCAGGCCTTGGTCAGCGCGTCGAGCTCGGCGCCTACATCCTTCTTGAAGGACGGCATGCCGGTCTTGTCACCGTCGTTGAGCGCGCGCACGTAGCTGTCGATGTTGCTGCGCGTGCTTTCCAGTTCCTGGAACGCGAGTTCGTTGCCGCCGACCGCTTCCGCCGAGAACTTGGCCAGCTGCTGCGACAACACCTGGATCTGCGTGGTGTACGCGATCGCTTTGCGGTCTTCCCTGTTGGACAAGTACAGAAAGACGAAATCGACGATCGCGAAGACGAACAGGAGTCCGAGCACCACGAACAACACCGTGTTCGCGTTGCCGCTGCGCTCCCGCCCGAGTGCACCCGACGTAGTACTCACGCATCACCCCTGCTGAAAGTTCGACTTCATTCGACCCATCCGGCGTTCCGCCCGAAGCGCACCCGCGCCCGCGCAACCCGCCGGCCGCCCCTGACGCTTCATGCCGCCGCCTGCTGGAACTCTGCAATGCGCACCAGCGCGGCCATGCTGAAAAGGCCCCACAGGACATCGCCCGATTGCACGTTCTCGCCGACGAAGCGGCTGTATTTTTCGTCCGTCTCGCCGACCGCCGCGGCGAACTGCGCCTCGGCGAAGCTGCGCTGGCCGAGCACCTCGTCGATCAGCAAACCGACGCTGCCGCCCTGCTGGCGCACGATCAGCAAGCGCGAGGCATCGCTGAGCTGGCTGCGCCCGTCGCCGATGAAATCGCGCAGGTCGACGGCCGGCACGAGGTTGCCGCGCACATTGGCGATGCCGAGCAGCCAGCTCTTCGCGCCCGGCACGACGGTCAACGGCGGCAGCGTCAGGATTTCGTTGACCTCCGCGATGCCGCTGACGAAATGACGCGTACCGATGCGAAAGCCGATGCCGCGCCACAGACCGGGCGCCTCGACCTGCTCCGGCGCACCGGCGGCATGCGCAAGGCTGCGCCGCTCGTACTCGGCGAGCGCTTCGAACGGCGTGCTGCTGGCGAAATCGGCACCGGCCATGTCAGCTCATCCGCGGCGCGCACGGACGCGACCGCGCGACGCCTCCGGTCGGAAGAATATTGAAGAAGGGACGACCGCCGTCACGCGGCGGCGTCCCATGGATGTTGCGTACGGCTGCCATCTCCACCCCTGTCGATCGAATGGCGCGTTGCGGTTTCACTTCCAGTCCACGTGGCGACGAATCGCGCCGAGCAGCTCCTCGCGAGTGAACGGCTTGGTCAGATACTGCTCGGAACCGACGATGCGGCCGCGCGCCTTGTCGAACAGGCCGTCCTTGGAGGACAGCATGATCACCGGCGTGCTCTTGAACATCTGGTTGTTCTTGATCAGTGCGCAGGTCTGATAGCCATCCAGCCGCGGCATCATGATGTCGACGAAGATGATCTGCGGGTGCTGGTCGGAGATCTTCGCCAGCGCCTCGAAGCCGTCGGTCGCGGTGACGACTTCGCAGCCTTCCTTGCGCAGCAAGGTCTCGGCGGTGCGGCGTATGGTCTTCGAGTCATCAATGACCATCACCTTGACGCCGTTCAGGCCGCCTTCTTTCGTGTCGTCCACCGCGTCCCCCTGCCCTCGAATCAGTTTCAACCGCCGAATATCAGCAAAAGCCGTGCCGCTGTCGTTGTGACAGCCGGCAAAGCGAACACCATCACCCTTGACATGCCAAGGCCTGCGCCCGGTCCAGCGCGCGATCGAAACGCCTTATCCAATATAGCTGCTGAAGCTGTCAAGTTGTTGTTCTAAGTCCGCGAATTGCCGGAAGATCGGGGTAGCCCAATGCAACGTTCGTATGTCCTGGGAGTGTAATATGTGAAGGACCGCACAGTTGCGACGCGCGTCGCGAGTTCGGCCGATCGGGCGCAGTCCCGCAACGGCGCTCGTGGCGTGGTTCGCAGCCGCCCGCGGTCCCCACCGCTTATGCTTCCGCCCCGAATCCCGGATGCCCGCATGACCCGAACCCTCGCCGTTCTGATGGACCCGATCGCCCGGATCCAGCCGAAGAAGGACACCACGCTCGCGATGCTGATCGAGGCGCAGCGGCGCGGTTATCGCCTCCTCTACATGACCCAGGGAGACCTTGCGGTGCGCGGCGGCAAGCCGTGGGCGCGCCTCGCGCCCCTGACGGTGCGCGACGATCCGCACGACTGGTTCACGCTCGGCGAGGCGCAGTGGAGCGACTTCGCCGGCATCGATTTCGTCTTCGCGCGCAAGGATCCGCCGGTCGATCCGCAGTTCATCTACGACACGATGGTGCTGGAGCTGGCCGAGCGCGAAGGCGTCGCCGTGGTCAACAAGCCCCAGGCGCTGCGCGACTGCAACGAGAAGCTCTTTGCCCTGCATTTTCCGCAGTGCTGCGCGCCGACCGTGGTCGCGCGCAGCGCCGGCGAGATCAAGCGGTTCGTCGCCGAGCACGGCGAAGTGGTGCTCAAGCCGCTCGACGGCATGGGCGGGCGCAGCATCTTCCGCTCGCACCACCACGACCCGAACCTCAACGTGATCCTCGAAACGCTGACCGAAAACGGCCGCCAATTCGCGATCGCGCAGAAGTTCATCCCGGAGATCAGCGCCGGCGACAAGCGCGTGCTGCTGATCGACGGCAAGCCAGTCGACTACGCGCTCGCACGCATCCCGCAAGGCGACGAGTTCCGCGGCAACCTGGCTGCCGGCGGGCGCGGCGTCGGCGTTCCGCTGACCGAGCGCGACCGCTGGATCGCCGCCGAAGTCGGGCCCGAACTGGTGCGCCGCGGGCTGCGCTTCGTCGGCCTGGACGTGATCGGCGACTGGCTCACCGAAGTCAACGTCACCTCGCCGACCTGCGTGCGCGAGCTCGATGCCGCGTTCGGCCTGAACATCGCCGGCACGCTGTTCGACCGCCTCGAAGCAGTTCCCCGCCGATGAGCGCGACAGGTCCCAGCAGCGCCGATCGTCTCGGCGTCACGCTGCTGTTTTCGGTGGTCGCGCACGCCGTGCTCGCGCTCGGGCTGACGTTCGAGTTCGAAAAACCGGCACCGCGGCTGCCCACGCTGGACGTGACCCTGGTGCAGTCGGCCAACAGCGAGAAGCCCGACAAGGCCGACTTCATCGCCCAGGCGAACAACAGCGGCGGCGGCGACTCCGACAAGGCGCACCGTCCTTCGCAGCCGGTCTCCAGTCCGCTGCCCAAACCTACCAGCGGCGCCGCGCCGGTGCCGCTCGAAGACGGCTCGCCGCAGCCGACGCCGCCGAGCCCGACCGAGGTGCTGACGCGCAGGAAGTCCGACTACACCGTCACGACCGACCGCCAGGCGCCGGAGACGCCGGATCGGCCGAGCGAAAACGTGCGCGAGACCGAGCAGCGCAAGATGGAGATGGCCAAGCTCGCGCAGGAAATCCAGAAGGATGCGGAGCAGTACGCGAAGCGTCCGAAGCGCAAGTACATTTCGGCCAATACGCAGGAGTACGAATTCGCCGCGTACATGCGCGCCTGGGTCGCGCGCATCGAGCGCATCGGCAACCTCAACTACCCTGACGAAGCGCGCCGCCAGCAGCTGCACGGCCAGCTCGTGCTGACCGTCGGGCTCGAGCGCAGCGGCAAGATCAAGAGCATCGACGTCATCCAGTCCAGCGGCCACAAGGTGCTCGACGACGCCGCGATCCGCATCACGCGCCTGGCCGAGCCGTTTCCGCCGCTGCCGGAGACGAAGGAAAAGGTCGACGAGCTCTATATTTCGCGCACGTGGCAGTTCTTGCCGGGTGACATTTTGCGGAATCGCTGAAAGCGGGGATTGGGGATTGGGGATTCGAGATTGGTCGAAGCGCGGTGCGACAAGCCTCCACGTTTTCCGAATCTCGAATCCCCAATCCCCAATCCCGGCTCCAAGTACACTACCGGCATGCCCGAGTCGACGCCCCTCACCAACCAGCTGCTGATCGCGATGCCGGCGCTGCGCGACCCCAACTTCGCGCGCGGCGTCACGTTCCTGTGCCAGCACGGCGAGGACGGCGCGATGGGCCTGATGATCAACCGCCTGTCGGAGTACCGCCTCGGCGACGTGCTCGCTCAGATGAACCTGCACTCGGAACTTCCCGACGTGATCGACGCGCCGGTACTGATCGGCGGCCCGGTGCAGCCGGAACGCGGGTTCGTGCTGCATACGCCGACCGGCGACTGGGAATCCTCGTTCCGCATCTCCGACCGCGTCAGCGTGACCACTTCGCGCGACATCCTGGTCGCGATCGCCGCCGGCAACGGGCCGCGCCATGCGGTCGTCACGCTCGGCTATTCGGGCTGGAGTCCGGGCCAGCTCGAGCAGGAACTATGCGACAACCACTGGCTGACCGCGCCGGCTGCCGAGCACGTGCTGTTCGAAACGCCGCTGGAAGACCGCTGGGAGGCCGCCGCAGGCCTCGTCGGCGTCAATCTGCTGCAGCTGGCCACCTATGCCGGGCACGCCTGAGACCCCAGGCTCGGGCAACATCCTCGCGTTCGACTACGGCACGCGCCTCATCGGCGTCGCGCTCGGCAATCGCATCGCCGCCAGCGCGCGCGCCTTGACCACGCTGGCGAACGGCGACTGGGCTCGCCTGGACACGCTCGTCGCCGAGTGGCGGCCCGAGCGCTTCGTCGTCGGCCTCCCGCTCGCGCTCGACGGCGGCGAGCAGTCGATGACGCGTGCGGCGCGCGACTACGCGAAAGCGCTGGAACGCCGCTACCGGCGCGCCGTCGTGCTGGTCGACGAGCGCCATACGTCGGCCGCGGCGGCGAGCCGTTTCGCCGAGCAGCGCGCCAGCGGCGCGGCCAAGCGCAAGCATGGCGCCGCGATCGACGCGCTGGCCGCGCAAATCATCCTGGAGTCCTGGCTCGCCGACGGCGCTTCGCCGACAATTCGCGACCCCTCACCGCCCTAGCGAGACTGCATGTCCGAGCCCGTCGACGACCGTGATCGCCTGCGCCACCTGCTGACGCTCGAAGGACTCGGCAGCGCGCGCATCCAAGCCCTGCTCGATCGCGCGGCGGCCCTGCGCGCCCAGTTCCGCGCCGGCGCCAGCGCACTGCCGCTGCTGCAGGGGCGCACGGTCGTGAACCTGTTCTTCGAGCCGTCGACGCGCACGCGCACGAGCTTCGAGCTGGCCGCCCGGCGTCTCGGCGCCCTGGTCGTGAATTTCGACATCGCCAGTTCGTCCACCAGCAAGGGCGAGACGCTCGAGGACACGCTGGCGACCCTGGAAGCGATGGACGCCGATGCGTTCGTCGTGCGCCACAAGGAAAACGGCACGCCGGCACGCCTGGCCACGCACGCACGCCGTGCCGCGATCCTGAATGCCGGAGACGGCAATCACGCGCACCCGACGCAAGGTCTGCTCGACCTCCTGACCATCCGCGACCGCAAGCGGCACGTGGAAGGTCTGAAGGTGACGATCTGCGGCGATATCAAACATTCGCGTGTCGCCCGCTCGGACATCCACGGCCTCGGTGCACTCGGCGCCGCCGACATCCGGCTGTGCGGGCCGGCGGCCCTGCTGCCGGCGCCGGACCAGTTTCCCCACTGCGGCCTGTACGACGACTTCGATGCCGCGATCGCCGGCGCCGACGTGGTCATCATGTTGCGCCTGCAGAAGGAGCGCATGGAAAGCCTGCCCGACCTCGACGAAACGACGTACTTCGCGCGCTACGGATTGTCCTCCGCCCGCCTGGCCCGCGCGCAGCGCGATGCGCTCGTGATGCATCCGGGCCCGATGAACCGCGGCGTCGAGATCGCATCCGACGTGGCCGACGGCGCGCAGTCCGCGATCCTCGACCAGGTCGCCAACGGCGTGTTCGTGCGCATGGCGGCCCTGGCCGAACTGCTGCGGGACTAGCGGCGCCGGGCGTTCACGCTTCGTCACAAGGGCCGCGCTGCGCGCCTGCTAGACTGCGCGGCGCTTTTTTTGGGGAGTGACGCTATGCGCAGGAAGGGAATGCACGGCATCGCCGTGCTCGCGGGGACGCTGGCCTTGGCCGGCTGCGGCAAGAAGACCGACGACGACGCACCGCTCGCGTTCGTGCCGGCCGATACGCCGTACGTGATCGCCAATACCGAGCCGATGCCGGATGCGACCGTCGCGCACTTTGCGCAGCAGATGAAGGTCGTCTGGCCGATCATGCTCGACAGCGTCGACCATGGCCTGGCCGAGATCGACAAGGCTCTGGTCGAAGGGAAGAAGAGCGACGCCGACAGCACCGGCATGCGCGTGATCCACGCCCTGCTCGACGAATTCCGCGAGCGCGACACGCCGGAGAAGTGGCAGCAGATCGGTCTCGGTCCAAAGGTGCGCTCGGCGATCTACGGCGTCGGGCTGCTGCCGGTCGTGCGCCTGGAGCTCGCCGACGCCGACGCGTTCCGCGCGATGATCGCCCGCATCGAGCAGAAGACCGGCGCGAAACTGCCGACTGCCAAGATCGGCACGCAGGACGTGTGGACGTTCGGCAACGACGCCGTGCTCGGCATGATGGCCATCGAAGGCCGCCACTGCGTCATCACGGCGCTGCCTGCGACGGCCGACGAAGCGCTGAAACGGCGCGCGCTCGGCCTCGACCGCCCGGCGAAAAGCCTGGCCGACAGCGGCGCCCTGGCCGAACTCGACAAGACGCGCGGCTATCTCCCCTACGGCAGCGGCTGGATCGACACGCACCGCATGCTCGCGCTGCTGCTCGACGACCCCAGCCTCGCAGCACTCGCGCGCGGATTCGGCGAGCAGCCGCCCGCGTTCGAACCGGCCTGCCGCGCCGACTTCGAACGCATCGCCACGAATGTGCCGCGCCTCTCGTTCGGCTACACCGCGCTCGATGCCGATCGCATGGAATTCAAAGGCCGCCTGGAGCTCGCGCAAGCCCTTGCGCAGGCCGTCGCGCGCATCGCGGGCGCTCCGCCCGGACCGCCGGCGGGCAAGGATTCGCTGGTCGATTTCGGCATCTCGATGCCCGTGCTGAAGGTGCGCGATTTCTGGGTCGAACAGGCCGACGCCGTCGCCAAGGCACCGTTCCGGTGCGCGGCGCTGGCGCCGCTCAACCAGGCGTTCGCCGACGCCAAGGAAAAGCTCGGCGAGATGATTCCGCCGCCGATATCGGATATCACCGGCCTGCGCGTGACGCTCGGCCATTTCGCCTGGGTGGACGGTGCCGCCAAGCCCGATGTTTCCGGCATCGTCCTGCTCGGCAGCAGCAATCCGAGCTTCCTGACCGGTCTTGCGCAGACGACCGTGCCGGCGCTGGCCGGCCTCAAGCTCGCCGCCGACGGCAAGCCGGTCGCGCTGCCCGCGGGCATGCTGCCGGCCGAAGTCGCCGGCGATCTCGACCTGCACGTGGCGACGACCGCGAGCCTGCTCGGCGTCGCCGTCGGCAAGGACGAGAGCGCACGGCTCGGTGCTGCGGTCGCCGCACCGGCCGCGCCGGCCGGCACGCTGCTCGACTCCAGCTACAGCGGCGAGGTCTACGCGGTATTCGACCAGATGATCGGCCGCTTCGGGTCGATGATGCCGGCCGAGCAACGCCAGCAGTTCGAATCGCAGCGCAAACTGTATGCGTTCTATGCGAAGTGGTTCAAACGCTTCGAAGCGCGCGTGACGGCCGGCGACGAAGGCATCGATTTCAGCGAAAGCGTCGAGTTCGCCAAGCCCTGACGGACGACTTTCCGAGCGCCGGCGGCGTATGCCGCCGCGCTCTAGAGATCGGACGCCAGCATCAGGTCCAGGTGCAGGCGGTCGCCGAACCCGGCAGCGGCGTTGGCGCTGCGCCAGAGCTGCATGACGTCTTCCGGTTCGCTGCAGCGCGTCCGCGTGCCGTCCGGATGCAGCACGACGATCGCCGGATACCACTGCCGCAGATGCCGCAGGTAGTCGATCGGCGCGGTTGCTGCGGCGCGTTCGATCGCCCACGGATGGAACTTGCTGATCAGAAGCGGACGAAAGCGCGTCAACGTGCGCTCGAGACCACGTAACGCCATTGGCTCCATGCCAGAGACGCTGAGCCGGACCAAATCCAGCCGGCCAAGCGAAGAGAGTGCCTCGTCGAGCACGATGGTGGGAACGCGCACACTGCTACCTCTCGCATCGCGCAGAAGCTCACCAGCGGCAGCAAAGCGCGCGCTATGCGACGTCATCGGGTGGGTGCGCAGTTCGATCGCACCGATACGGTTGGACGCGACGCCGGCAAGAATCTCGACGTGCTGGAAGCGGTTCGCCTGAACCGATCGCGCGAGTAGTTGACGGTTGCGCGAGAGCGACTCGACCGCCACGACGCGACCGCGCTCCCCCACGCGCTCGGCCGCGAGCAATGTCATGATGCCGATGTTCGCGCCGACGTCGAGCATGACATCGCCCTTGCGTAGGCGTTCGCGCAGAACGGTCGCGACATGCGGCTCGTGCGCGCCTCCCGCCAGCAATGGGGCGCCGATCCGCACGTCGCTCGCCCGAGCATAGAGTCTGTGTCCGTCGTACACGACCGCCTCGGGAGGCTCGCCCTCGTTGACGACGAACCAGCGCCGTCCGCGCCAGCCCGGCCCGGCCGCCCCGTCGTCGACTGCCATCAGCAGGCGCAGATCCGGACGCCGCGCCAGGCGTGCCAGCAGGTCGCGCTCGGGCAGCGTGTACATCTCGAACACGTCGCGCCGGCGCCAGCGCAGGCGGCGCAGCGGATTGAGCCAGCGGTTCGGTGCGATGCCGAACAGGCGGCCCCGCAGGCTCGCGTCGGCATCGTCCACGAAATGGAACACGGCGACGCCGCCGGGCGCGAGCACGCGGAAGAATTCCTCGACGTAGCCCACCGCGAGCGCGGTCGGAATGTGCTGCAAGGTGATGTGCGAGAAGACGAGGTCGACGCTCGCATCGGCGACGTTCTCGATGCGCGGCGATGCGTTCTCGCGGAATTCCACCTGGGCGACGTCGGCGTTCAGCTCGCGCGCAGCCGCGATCATGGTCGGCGAGACGTCGATGCCGATCACGCGCTGGAAATGCGCTGCCAGCGCGCGCGACAAACGTCCGACGCCGCAACCGAAGTCGAGCGCGAGCTCGCGCTGCCGCGGCCAGCCCTGTGCCGTGAGCGCGTCGAGCTGCGCCTCGACCTCGATGCGTCCGGTCGCGAAGAATTCTTCCGCCTGCCAGCGGCCGCCGCGCTTGTCCGCCTGTGACAGCACGGCCCACAGCGGATCGTCGCGGCCGAGCGTCTGCCAGATGCGGCGCAGGCGATCGAGGTCGCTCATGCGCGCGATCCTCGAAGCGGTGTCGGATGGATACCGGAATCGAAAGCCGCCGCTGCGCCGGCGCGCCGGAACGTCACATCCACTTCAATTTCGCATCCGGCAGCCGCACGCACTCAGCGATGATCGGTCTCGACGAGTTCGACGCCGTCGAGGCCCTGGCTCAGCGTGTGCGCATCGCCGCCTTGTGCGAGCTTGATCTTCAGGCGCACTTCGTTCGCCGAGTCGGCGTGGCGCAAGGCGTCCTCGTAGCTGATCTCGCCGGCCTGGTACAGCTCGAACAGGCTTTGGTCGAACGTGCGCATGCCGAGGTTGGTCGACTCCTTCATGACGTCCTTGAGCTTGTGGATCTCGCCCTGACGGATGTAGTCCGCGACCAGCGGCGTACCCAGCATGACTTCCATCGCGACACGGCGCGCCTTGCCGTCCGGCGTGGGGATCAGCTGCTGCGCGACGACGCCCTTGAGGTTCAGCGACAGGTCCATGAACAGCTGCGAGCGACGGTCTTCGTTGAAGAAGTGGATGATGCGGTCCATCGCCTGGTTCGCATTGTTCGCATGCAGCGTGCACAGGCAGAGGTGGCCGGTTTCGGAGAAGTTGATCGCATGCTCCATCGTCTCGCGCGTGCGCACCTCGCCGATCATGATGACGTCGGGCGCCTGGCGCAGCGTGTTCTTCAGCGCGTTCTCCCAGCTGTCGGTGTCGATGCCGAGTTCGCGCTGGGTGACGATGCAGCCTTCGTGCTTGTGCACGTATTCGATCGGGTCCTCGATCGTGATGATGTGGCCGGTCGAATTCTGGTTGCGATAGCCGATCAGCGCGGCCAGCGAGGTCGACTTGCCGGTGCCGGTCGCGCCGACGAAGATGATGATGCCGCGCTTGGTCATCGCCAGCGACTTGACGATCGCCGGCAGGCTGAGCTCTTCGATCGTCGGGATCCGCGTCTCGATGCGGCGCAGGACCATGCCGACGCAGTTGCGCTGGTAGAAGCACGACACGCGGAAGCGGCCTACGCCGGTCACGGCGATCGCGAACTGGCATTCGTGGGTCTTCTCGAATTCCTCGCGCTGCGAGGGCGTCATCACGTTGAGAACCATGTCGCGCGACTGCTGCGGCGTCAGCGCGTTCTGCGTGATCGGCGCGATGCGCCCGTTGACCTTCATCGACGGGGCGACGCCCGCGGTGATGAACAGGTCCGACGCCTTCTTGTGCGTCATCAATTTGAGATACGAGGTGAAATCGACGCTGCTCATGGGCTATCCCCCGAACCGGCCTCTGCCGGCGCTGCGGCATATTACACCGCCGTGCGGCGCGGCCGGCGTGACGGCGGCACGATTCCGCCTGTCGGGATATCGCCACTGCAACCCGCAGGCGCGCTCAGAACACCACCGCGTCGATCGCCGAATAGGAGGCGTTGCGCACTTCGACGACGACGTCCGCCGACGTGCCCGCGGCGCACTCACCGCAAGCGTAAAGCGAAGTGAAGCTGTCGCGCGCCAGCGGCGCGGCCGGCCGGCTGCCGATGCTGACGCTCAGCTCCGGCGGCGCCGCCAGGCCGTAGACGAGAACGGTGACCGCCAGATGCTCGCCGGCGGCGAGCTCGAAGCGCAAAGGATGCGCCTTGTCCGCTGGCGCCGGCGGCGGCGGCAACGGCGGATAGACCGGCTCCTCGGGCGGCAGCACGCCCGGCAGGTCGCCTTCGGGGCGCGCGCGCAGCACGCCGAGCGGTCCGACATGGCGCGACGCCGTCACGCCGATCTGCGCCAGCAGCGCGCGGGAAAGTCCGAGCCAATGCTGGCGGTCCGGTTCGGCGCCGCCGATGCGCACGTCGGCACGGTCGCACTCGAGGCGCATGCCGATCGCGTGGTCGAACACGAGCTGCGCCGCATAGGCGCCATGCACGCTCGGCGCCTCCTGCGAGCACAGGAATTTCCCGCTGCGTGCCTGCGCGTATGCCGGCATCGTCGGCAACGACTCGACGTTCGTATCCGGCGCGCTCTTGATGTCGAACAACGGGTGCCAGGCGAACGGCCACGCACCGCGCAGCTGGAAGCGCGCCGTGCCGTGCAGCGTGACCAGGCACGCGAGGAGCGCGACGAGCGCCGTGCCGATGCGCACGCAGCGCGCGCCGGTCGATTCGCCGAGCGACGCCAGCCCGTAGGCCACCAGGCCCGCCAGCAAGGTCCAGCCCGCGGACGCCATGTAGTACGGCGTGTCGGCGCGGATCGCCGCGGTCGTCAGCAGCGCGGCCAGCGTCGCGAGCAACGCGACCGCGACGACCGTGCGCCGGCGCGGATCGCGCCAGGCGAGGACCAGGCCGAGCGCTCCGGCGATGCCGCCCGCGGCGACGAGCGAGGTCGCCAGATCGGCCCACAGGGGCGGCCAGCCGAGCGTCGGATCGAACCAGTCGCGCGTGCCGCTCCAGACGAGACCGGCGAATACGCCCGGCAGATTCAGCACGCTGCCCGTCGCCTTCGCATTGCTCAGGTACGAGCCTGCGTTGCGCAGGTCGGCAAAGCCGTGCACCGCGTCCCAGTAGAAAAACGGCAGCAACGGCAACAGCGCGAAGGCGCCGCCGAGCACGACGTCGCGCCATTTCAGCACACGCGTCCGCCAGGCCCACGCCGTCAGCGCGATGACGATCCAGAGCAGCCCCGCGTTGGCCGGATGCGCATGCACCGCGAGCGCGAACGTCGCCAGCGTGCCGACGAAATAGCGTGAGCGCGGACGCTGCCAGTAGCGCACGGCACAGAGCAGGACGGCGAGATCGCAGACGGCCGACAACTGCGGATGCGACGGCAGCAGCCACTCGAAGCTCGCCCAGTTCGGCACGATCAAGCCGATCGCGAACAGCACGCCGGCGCGGCGGCCATGCAGCGCCTTGCCCACCTGATACGCCAGCGGTATCTGCAGAGCCGCGATCGCGCCGAGCAGGACGAGCGTTCCAAGCCAGCCGCGAGCGATCGCGAGCAAGCCGGCGAACAGGTAGAACCAAATCGGACCGAGATGAATCGTGTCGTTGAGGACTGGCCCGTGCAGCGGCCACTCGCCGCCGTGCAGCATGCGGTAGGCGACGAAGAAATCGCGCGCGAGCCCGGTATGCATCGCCGCGAACGGCACGCGCAGCAGGAGCAACAGCATCAGCAGCGCGAGCAAGGCGTTGCGCGCAGCGCGCGTCGCCCACCACGGCGCAGTCGCGTGCGCCGCCCGTTGCGGCTCCGGCATGGACCGAGCTGTCGTCACGTTCGTCCCCGAGCTAGAACTTGGCGATGTCCAGATAGGCGAAGTCGGCGGACTCGATGACGAGTTCAAGCGTGGCCTCCCGTCCGGCGCAGGCGCGGCAAGAATACACGCGCGTCGTCGCATCGCTCGCCTGCGGCATCGACGCATTGCCGTCGAGCGTCGCGGCGATCGAGGGATCGGCGACCAGCAGGTAGGCGATGTTCGTGACGGCCACGCGCTCGCCCGGCTGCAGTCGGATGCTGAATCGACGCGTCTCGCGCGGCCCGCCGCCCGGCTTCAGCGGCGGGTAGACGGGGCCATCGGCGGGCATCGTCGCGGCCGCGGGCGCGATCGGCTGCGCGCGGAGCAGCCCGATCGGTCCGATTCGCCGTTGCGGCTCGACGTCGAGCCCGGCCAGCATGGCGCGGGACAGGCCGATCCAGTGATGCCCTTCGTCATCGGTTCCGCCGAGGCGCACGTCGCCGCGCCCGCAGGCAAGGCGTTGCTCGATCGCGTAGTCGTGCAGCAGGCGCAGCGCGTAGGTGCCATGGATCTGTGCCGCCGTGTCGCCGCACAGGAAGCGCCCGCTCGACGACATCGCGTAGGCGGGCAGCAGCAGGAACCGCACCGGCGGCTGCGCCGCCTTGGTGACGCCGAACAGCGGCAGCACGGTGAACGGGAAGCTTCCGCGCGTGTGCAGACGAATGCTGCCGGCCAGGACGACGACCGCGAGCGCGAGCGCCAGCGCCGCGAACCCGACTCGCAGCCGATGCAAGGCCGCGCGCGTGCCGAGCATCGCCAGGCCGATCGCGACGAGACCGATCCATTCGACGCGCAACGGCGTCGTCATGTAGTACGGCGTGTCGCGGCGGATCAGCGCGATCGTCAGCAGCATCGCCGTGAATGCGCCGAGCGCTGCCAGGACCAGTGGGCGCGACCGCCGTTGCCGCCACGCAGACGCGAGTCCGAGCACACCGGCCACCTCGAAGCCGCCGACCAGCACGGACGCCGCGGCTGCGGCGAACGGGGGCCACGCCAGCACCTCGTGCAGCCAGTACGCCGTGCCGCCCCAGACCACGGCGCCGAACAGCGGCCCCGCCGAGCCGATTCGGCCGGTCTGCTGCGCATCGCCGACGAAGGCGAGCCCTGCGCGGGCATCGGCAAAACCGTGCATGGCGTCCCACGCCAGATACGGCAGCAGCGGCAGGCTCGCGACGAGCGCGGCGACGGCCAACTCGCGTGCGGAGCAACGCTTGCGGAGCAGCGACCAGGCGACCACGCCGAGCAGGATCCAGAACAGGCCCGCATTGGCCGGATGCGCATGCAGCGCGAGAACGAAGCCGAGACCCATCGCGACGAGGTACTTCAGCTGCGGCCGTTCGACGTAGCGCAGCGCGCTCAGCAAGAACGCGAGCACGAGCGGCGCGCTGAGCACGAAATGCAGCGGGAGCACCAGCTCGAACGTGCTCCAGCAAGGCAGCGCCAGCCCGCAGGCCCACAGCATCCCGGCACCGCGACTGTGGGCCGCCTTGCCGGCAAGATACGCCAGCGGCACCTGCAGCGAAGCCACGGCGAAAAGCAGGCCGATCGCGCCGATCCACGACCCGCCGAGCGCGAGCAGGGCCGCGAGCAGGTAGTACCAGATCGGCCCGAGATGGATCGCGCCGGCGAGAACCGGCCCGGTCAGCGGAAATTCCTGCCCCGCCAGCAGGCGGTGCGCGACGAACATGTCGCGCGCCAGGTCGATGTGCGTCGCCGCATACGGCATGCGCAGGAGAATCAGGACCATCAGCGCCAGCAGCAACGCATAGCGTGCGCTGCGCGAGGCGGCGAAACCGATCGGCTTCGCCGATGCGCTCAACATACGTTGCACGCTGCGGCGTTCGACCCGTGAAAGGCTGCGCGGCGCGCCGCCACGTCAAGCGTTCCTGCGGAAATACGCGACGGCTGCAACGGCCAGTATGAGCGGCGGGATCATGTTCGCGATCGCCGGATGCAGGTTGTAGACCGCGCCGAGGCTGACGATCGCGCTCTGCAGGAACTGGAAGCCGAGCGCCACCACGATGCCGAGGAACAATCGCTTGGACAGCCCGCCGCTGCGCAGCGCGCCGAAGGCGAACGGCACCGCGCAGAAGGCGAGCGTGAGCACGTTGAGCGGATAGAACAGCCGTGCCCAGTACGCGCTGACGAAGCTGGAGGCGTCCTGGTGATTACGGTTGAGGTAGAGGATGTTGCGGTCGAGGTCGCGCAGCGGCATGTATTGCGTCTGCACGATGCCGAGCGACAGCAGGTGCGGATCGAGTCCCGAATGCCAGGTCGCCTGGGCCTGCTGCGTGCTCGTGACGGCGGTGTCGCTGAACTCGGTGCGGCGCACGTCGCGCAGGGTCCATTCGGTCTGCGTATGCATGGCGCCGTCGGCGAGCGAGAACGAGCGCAGGCGGCCGTCGGGGTCGAACTCGAATACGCGCACGCCGCCGAGCTCGATATCGCCATTGCTGCCGTGCGTGCGTGCGGTGCGCGCGCTGATGACGTTGTCGCCGTCGCGCGCCCACAGCTTGCCGCCCTTGGCCAGCGCGACGTCCTTCGACTTCGCGGCCAGCTGCAGCGTCTGCGCCTTGCGTTCGCCGTACGGGCCGATCGTCTCGCCGACGATGACGACGACGACCGTGAGGAGGCTCAGGCCCAGCACCACGGATGCGCAGATGCGGAATTTCGAGAGGCCCGCCGCGCGCAGCGCGGTCAGTTCGCCGCTGTTGGCGAGGCCGCCCAGCCCCATCAGGCCGCCGATCAGCGCCGCGTAGCCGAACAGGTCGTAGAACCGCCGCGGCACCGTCAGCAGCACATAGATCGCCGCCTTCGCGAGCGTGTACTGGCCCTGCCCTACGTCGTTGAGCTCGACGATGAAGATGCGAAACGCGGTGAGCGCGACGATCGTCACCCAGGTCAGCGCAACGGACGTCAGCACCGCCATCGGGACGAGGCGGTCGACCCGCTTGAACATCGGCAGGCGCATCAGGCCGCCCTCCCCACGCGCGGCCGCTTGAGACGCTGGCTGCCCCAGATCAACCAGAGCGCGACGGCGATCGCCGGCACGTATACCCACCACAGGCCGAAGCCCATGGCGAGCTTGCCCTGGCTGAGCCAGGAACGGCCGAACAGCAGGCCGTTGTAGTAGATCAGCCAGGTCAGCAGCGCGAGCAGCAGGCGCGCGTAGCGCGGTTCGCGCGGGCTGGATTTGGACAGCGGCAGCGCCAGCAGGGTCAGCACCAGCGCCGACAGCGGCGCGGCCAGCCGCCAATGCAGCTCGGCGCGCATGATCGGATCGTCGGGAGCGCCCAGCAGCACGCCGGTCGGCGCCGAGCGCTTGGTCGCGGTATCGTTGTTGTCGTCGTCGCTGTCCGGCAGCTTGATGTCGTTGCGCTCGAAACGCATCACGCGGTAGTCGTCCTCGCCGAGCTTGCCCTCGACGCGGAAGCCATCGAGCAGCGCCATGTAGCGACCGACGCCGTCGGCGTCGTGGTAGAGGTAGCCGTGCGTGGCCGTGATGACGTCGATGCGCGTCTTGCCGGCTTCCTTGTTGTCCGGGCGTTCGTTTTCGATGAACATGCGCTTGAACTGGGTGCCGTCGGCGGACATTTCGCCGACGTAGATCTGGCCGTCGCGTCCCGGCAGGTCGACGAACTTGCCGGGTTCGAGGCCGGCGACGATCAGCGAGCGGCTCGCCTCCTGCATCAGCTGCTGCGACAGGCGGTCGGCCGCCGGCCCGAGCCAGAACGACACGAGCGCCAGCACGACCATCGTCGGCGCCACGAACAGGATCAGCGGACGGACCAGGCCGGTCAGGTCCAGGCCGGACGACTGCAGCACGGCCATCTCGCTGTCGCGCCACAGCCGCCCGTAGGCCAGCAGCACGCCCAGCAAGGTGGCCAGCGGCATCAGGATCGTCAGCGTGCCGACGGTGCGCAGGCCGATCAGGGTGAACAGCAGGTCGGCCGGAATGCGGCCGCGCGCGATCTTGGCGAGCAGCTCGGCCACGGCGCCGCCGACCAGCACCAGCAGCAGGATCACCGTGGTGGCGGCGAAACTGGTCGCGACCTCGCGCAGCAGGTAGCTGTCGATGATGCGCGGCCTGAGCAGGGCGAGCGCGCGCTGGGCAAGGGAGCTTTGTCTTAGAATGGCAGGCTTCATGCGTGTGCGGGTGGCGTTGCGGGCGATATCCGTCTGCAGCGAGCGGCCCGTGGCGGCTTCTCGCCGGCGCGAGCCGGCGCAGTTCCGCCGACCGCCTAGTGTAACCGCGCGTGCGCCCCGATCGTCCAAAACTGCCCGGAACCCTCGATGACCCTGAAGTTCAGTCTCACCGCCGACGCGCCCGAAAGCGCCGCCACGCCGTGCCTCGTCGTCGGCCTTTACGAAGACCGCGTGCTGACCAGCGCGGCCGCGCGCGTCGACGAGAAGTCCGGCGGCGCGATCAAGCGCCTGATCGAGAGCGGCGATGCGACCGGCAAGCCGGGCAGCACCACCCTGCTGTTCAGCCTCGCCAACGTCGCCGCGGCGCGCGTGCTGGTGGTCGGCCTCGGCGAGCAGAAGAAGTTCGATGCGGCCGGTTTCAGCCGCGCGGCGGCCGACGCGGCGCGCGCGCTGAAGGGGCTGCCGATCGATACGGCCACCTCCTGCCTCGCCGACATCGACGTGCCCGGCCGCGACAGCGCCTGGAAGCTGCGCACCGCGGCACTGGCCGCGGACCAGCAGGCCTACCGCTACACCGCGACGTTCAAGCCGAAGGACGCGGCGAAAACCCCGCAGCTGGAGGCGATGGTCTTTGCCGGGTCCACCAAGGACGCCAAGGCCGAGCGCGCCCTGACCGAAGCCGCCGCGATCGCCAACGGCGTGCGCTTCGCGCGCGAGCTCGGCAACCTGCCGCCGAACATCTGCAATCCGGCCTGGATCGCCGCGCAGGCGAAGGAAATCGCCGAATCGCATGCCGGCGTCACGCTCGAAGTGCTCGAACGCGAGGACATGCGCAAGCTCGGCATGGGCTCGCTGCTCGGCGTCTCGCAGGGTTCGGCCAATCCGCCCAAGCTGATCGTGCTGCGCTGGCAGGGCACGGACGACAAGAGCAAGCCCTACGTGCTGGTCGGCAAAGGCATCACGTTCGATACCGGCGGCATCTCGCTCAAGCCCGGTGCCGGCATGGAAGAGATGAAGTTCGACATGTGCGGCGCGGCCGGGGTACTCGGCGCGTTCCTCGCGGCGGTCGAGCTGAAGCTGGCCCTGAACCTCGTCTGCATCGTGCCGGCGGTCGAGAACATGCCGGACGGCAACGCGTATCGCCCGAGCGACATCCTGACCAGCATGTCCGGCCTCACCATCGAGGTGCTGAACACCGACGCGGAAGGGCGCCTGATCCTGTGCGACGCGCTGACCTACGCTTCGAGGTTCGATCCGGAAGTCATCATCGATGCGGCCACGCTCACCGGCGCCTGCGTCGTCGCGCTCGGCAAGCACGCGTCGGGCCTGATGACCAAGGACGACGAGCTGGCCGACCAGTTGCTCGCCGCCGGCACGTTCACGCACGATCGCGCCTGGCGCCTGCCGCTGTGGGACGAATACCAGAGCCAGCTCGAATCCGGCTTCGCCGACGTCGCCAACATCGGCGGCAAGTACGCCGGCGCGATCACCGCGGGCTGCTTCCTCGCGCGCTTCACCAACGGCCGCCGCTGGGCGCACCTGGACATCGCCGGCACCGCATGGGACGAAGGCCGCAAGGGACTGGCGACCGGCCGCCCGGTGCCGCTGCTGACCCAGTACCTGATCGATCGCAGCGCGTGAGCACGCCGCTGCCCGACAACTATCGCAGGCGCAAGAACCAGGCGGTCGCCGCGGCGTTCGGCGTCAACCTGGTTCTCGGCATCCTGCTCGTCATGCAGTACCCGGGGCTGGGCGATCCGGCCGCGGCCGAAACGATCGTCGAGCAGATCCGCGTCAGCCCCCTGAACCTGCTGTACCAGGCGGCCATGCTGCTGATCTGCTTCACGTGGCTGCACTTCGACTCGCGCCAGCTGGACATCCGCCGCCCTTGGTGGCTGAACATCGGCATCGCTTTGCTGACCTCGGTGTTCGTGCCGTACTACCTCTACAAGACGCGCCCCGAAGGCCGCCGCGGCGCGGCCATCCTCGCCTTCTTCGGCATCGTGTTCGGCTGCATCGTGTCTATGATGCTCGGCATGACGCTGGCGTTTTCGCTGCACGGCGGTCCAGCCGGCTCCGCACCGGCGGCGTGACCCTTCACCGGAATCGATCGCCATGCCCCGCGCCGACTTCTACCTGATCGACAAGCCGCGTTTTCGCGACGACCCGCTGCTGCTGGTGTGCGAACTGGCCAAGCGCGCCTTCGCGAGCGAACAGCCGACCTTGATCCTGGCGCGCTCTCAGGACCAGGCCGAGGCGCTCGACGAGAAGCTGTGGGAGTTCGACGAGAACGCGTTCATCCCGCACCAGATCGCCGGCGACGACGACGACGCGATCACCGCCGTGCTGATCGCGCCGCCGGGCGTCGCGACGGCTGACCGCGCGCTCGTCATCAACCTGCGCGACGACTGCGCACCGGGCCTGTTCGAGCGCGTGCTCGAAGTCGTGCCGGCCGACGAAGCCGAACGGCTCGGCTCGCGCGAGCGCTGGAAGATCTACAAGGCCGCCGGCTTCGAGGTGGCAAAGCACGACATGTGATGGCGGGGCCGGAGACCGCTCGGATCCCGCCCCGACCGTCATTCCCGCGCGAGCCGACGTCATTCCCGCCAAAGCGGGAATCCATTTGCTTTTCCGCAGCCATCATCAGAGGCAAAAATGGATTCCCGCTTTCGCGGGAATGACGGCGATGGGCTGTGCAACAAGGGCATCTGCCGTCGAGCGGCAGGCAACAGGCAACAGGCGAGCGAGCGTGCCTCCATCACCCATCCGACGCTCGCCGACCGCCCCGACACCGCCTCATTTCGTCCCGAAAAACCGATCCCCCGCATCGCCGAGTCCCGGCACGATGTAGCCGTGCTCGTTGAGCCCCTGGTCGATGGCGGCGGTGTAGACCGGCACGCCCGGGTGATGCTCGCGCAGGTGTGCGATGCCTTCGGGACAGCTGACCAGGCAGACGAAACGGATCGAGCGCGGCTGCGTCGCCTTGACGCGATCGAGGGCCGCGACCGCGGAATGCCCGGTCGCGAGCATCGGGTCGACCACGATCGCATCGCGTTCGTGCATGCCGCGCGGCATCTTGAAGTAGTACTCGACCGCACGCAGCGTGTCCGGATCGCGCGACAGGCCGACATGGCCGACGCGCGCGCCGGGCACCACGCTGAGCATGCCGTCGAGGATGCCGATGCCGGCGCGAAGGATCACCACGAATACGGTCTTCTTGCCGTCGATCAGGCGCCCGGTCATCGGCGCGACCGGCGTCTCGATCGCGACCTCATGCATCGGCAGGTCGCGCGTGACCTCGTAGGCCATCAGCGCCGACAGCTCGCCGAGCAGGCGGCGGAAGTCGCTGGTGGGGGTGGATTTGCGGCGCAGCAGGGTCAGCTTGTGCTGCACCAGCGGGTGCTCGATCACGTGGACGGCGGCACTCATCGGAACGATTTCCCCTGTTTTCGCCAACGATAGCGCAACGAACGGCCCGACTGGGCCGGACGCCGCCCCTCGCCTACAATGCGCGATTCCTTCCTCATTGCGGCGTCGTGCGCGAGCACCGCCACGGACCCTCGCGCCCATGGACAAGAGTTTCGAACCCGCCCCGATCGAGTCGAAGTGGTATGCACGCTGGGAGGCGCAGGGCCTGTTCAAGCCCGCCGACGCCGGCGAGCCGTACTGCATCCTGCTGCCGCCGCCGAACGTGACAGGCACCTTGCACATGGGCCACGCGTTCCAGCAGACGATCATGGATGCGCTGACGCGCTATCACCGCATGCGCGGGTTTCGCACGCTCTGGCAGGGCGGCACGGACCACGCCGGCATCGCGACGCAGAAGATCGTCGAGAACCAGCTCGCCACGCAAGGCAAGTCGCGCCACGACCTCGGCCGCGATGCCTTCATCAAGCGCGTGTGGGAATGGAAGGAAGAATCCGGTTCGACGATCACCAACCAGATGCGCCGCCTCGGCGCATCGGTCGACTGGTCGCGCGAACGCTTCACGATGGACGAGGGGCTGTCCGCGGCGGTGCGCCGCGTGTTCGTCACCTGGTATCGCGACGGCCTCATCTATCGCGGCAAGCGCCTCGTGCATTGGGACCCGGTGCTGATGACGGCGGTGTCCGACCTCGAGGTCAACAACGAGGAAAAAGACGGTTCGCTGTGGTCGATCCGCTACCCGGCCTCCGATGGCGGCGAAGGGCTCGTGGTGGCGACGACGCGGCCGGAAACGATGCTCGGCGACGTCGCCGTCGCGGTGCACCCCGACGACGACCGCTACCAGGCGCTGATCGGCAAGACCGTGACGTTGCCGCTGACCGGCCGCGAGATCCCGGTCATCGCCGACACCTATGTCGAGCGCGAGTTCGGCACGGGCGCGGTCAAGATCACGCCCGCGCACGACTTCAACGACTGGCAGGTCGGCGCGCGCCACCAGCTGGTGCCGATCGTGATCCTCACGCTCGACGCGAAGATCAACGACAACGCGCCGGAAAAATACCGCGGCCTCGACCGCTTCGCCGCGCGCAAGGCCGTGCTCGCCGACCTCGAAGCGGCCGGCCTGCTCGTCGAGACGAAGAAGCACAAGCTGCAGGTGCCGATCAGCCAGCGTTCGGACGCGGTGATCGAGCCGATGCTGACCGACCAGTGGTTCCTCGACTTGACCTCGGACGTGCGCGTCGACGGCAAGCCGGGACCGGGCGGGCGCAAGGCGATCACCGAGCCCGCCCTCGCCGCCGTGCAGGGCGGCGCGATCAAATTCGTGCCGGAAAACTGGTCGACGACCTACAACCAGTGGCTGGAGAACATCCAGGACTGGTGCGTCAGCCGCCAGCTCTGGTGGGGCCACCAGATCCCGGCCTGGTTCGACGAGGCCGGCAATATCTTCGTCGGCGAGGACGAGGCCGACGCGCGCGCACATGCGACGACGACGCCCGTCGGCGCGCTGAAGCAGGACGACGACGTGCTCGACACGTGGTTCTCGTCCGCGCTGTGGCCGTTCTCGACGCTCGGTTGGCCGGGCGAGACGCCGGACCGCGCCGCGGAATGGGAGCAGTTCCAGGCGTTCGTGCCGAGCAACGTGCTCGTCACCGGTTTCGACATCATCTTCTTCTGGGTCGCGCGCATGGTCATGGCGACCCAGTACTTCACCGGCAAGGTGCCGTTCCGCGAGGTCTACATCAACGCGATCGTGCGCGATGCGGAAGGCCAGAAGATGTCGAAGTCGAAGGGCAACACGATCGACCCGCTCGACCTCATCGACGGCATCGACCTCGAAGCGCTGGTGAAGAAGTCGACCGCCTCGCTGCTGATCCCGCAGGTGCGCGAGAAAGTCGAAAAGCGCATCCGCAAGGAATACCCCGACGGCATCGCGCCGGTCGGCGCCGACGCGCTGCGCTTCACGTTTGCTGCGCTGGCCACCTACGGACGCACGATCAATTTCGATCTGAAGCGCGCGGACGGCTATCGGCACTTCTGCAACAAGCTGTGGAATGCGGCGCGCTTCGTGCTGATGAACTGCGAGGCGCCGGTGACGGCTCCTGCCGCGCCGGCGACGGAAGCAGAGCGCTGGATCCTCACGCGCCTGCAACGCACTCTGGCCGAAGTCGAACCGCAATTCGCGAGCTACCGCTTCGACCTGCTCGCGCAGGCGCTGTACGAATTCACCTGGAACGAGTTCTGCGACTGGTTCCTCGAGCTCGCCAAGCCGGCATTGAACGGAAGTGATGCGGCTGCAGCCGATTCGACACGACACACGCTGCTCGTCGTGCTCGAAGCCGTGCTGCGTGCGCTGCACCCGATCATTCCGTTCGTGACCGAGGAAATCTGGCACGAGGTCGCCCCCAAGCTCGGCATCGCCGGCGACAGTGTTTCGACGCAGCGCTATCCGCTCGCGAGCGAGTACGTCGCCGACGCCGGCGCCGAGGGCGAGATCGAATGGCTGAAGGCCGTGCTGACGCAGCTTCGCCGCATCCGCAGCGAGATGAACATCGCACCGGGCAAGGCGATTCCGCTGCTCTATGCCGGCGGCCACGCGGCCGATCGCGCGCGCACCGAGAAGTTCGCCGCGCAGATCGAGTTCCTCGCGCGTACCGAGTCGCAGCGTTGGCTCGCCGCCGGCGAGGCCGAACCGGCGGCGGCGGCCGGCATCGTCGGCGAGCTGAAGCTGCTGATCCCGCTGGCCGGACTGATCGACGTCGGCGCGGAGAAGCAGCGCCTGGAAAAGGAAATCAAGCGCGTCGACGGCGAGATCGCCAAGTGCAATGCCAAGCTCGGCAAGGAAAGCTTCGTCGCCAGTGCGCCAGCCGCCATCGTCGAGCAGGAGAAACAGCGCCTGGCCGATTTCACGGCGCTGCTGGCGGCGCTGCGCGAACAGCTAGGCAAGCTCGACTCGATGTAGAGTGCTGCCGACCGCTGCGCTTGCCGCCAGGAGACCGCGATGACGCTCGCCACGCTCGTCAACATCGGCAGCCTGATCAGCAGCGTCGCCGTGCTGATCTCGCTGGTGTACCTGAACCGGCAGTTGCGCCAGGGCGCACTGAACCAGCGCTCGAAAATGGACCGCGGCCGTTCGCAGCAGGTCGGCGAATGGCTGCAGTACATCGCGCAACCGGAAACCGCCGCGCTGGTCCTGCGCGGCCACGCCGGCGATCCGACGCTGACCTCGCTCGAATGCCATCGCTACCTGTGGAGCGTGTATCCGCTGTTCCTGCATTTCGAGGACAGCTACTACCAGTATCGCGACGGCATGATCTCCGAACCGCAGTATGCGTCGATCATCGGCCACCTGCGGTCACGCTGTCCCTCGCCCGGCTTTCGCGCGCTGTGGCTCCACATCCACGAACGCTTCCCGGCCGATTTCGCCGGCTTCGTCGACGGCGTGATGCGCGAGACTCCGGTCGGAGACGCCGACGGTGCACAGTGGACCGAGCGGTGGCGCGAGAGGGCTTCTGCTGAAAGAGCGAAGAAAGAAGATTGACCACGACGAACACGAAGAAAGCACTTGGCAGTAAACGCTCTTCTTCGTGCTCTTCGTGTCCTTCGTGGCTCAGGCTTTTGATCGCGTCAGTTCTAACCGTCGAGCAGTTCCATCGCCATGACGAGCGCGTCCTCGCGCCCCTTCTTCGCTGGGTAGTAGTTCGGGCGGCGGCCGAATTCGTTGAAGCCGATCGATTCGTACAGCGCGATCGCGTTCGGATTCGACGGCCGCACTTCGAGGAAGACGCGCTCGCTGCGATGCCAGCGCGCCAGGTCGAGCAGGCGCTTGACGATGCGCCGGCCGAATCCGTTGCCGTGCTCGGCGGGCGCGACGCAGACGTTGAGGATGTGTGCCTCGCGCGCGCCGGTCGACAGCACGCCGTAGCCGATCACCGCGCCGGCGCGCACCAGCACGATGCATTCGTAGCCGGCTCGCAGGCAATCGTTGAAGATCGCGCGGCTCCACGGAAACGGATACGCCGCCGCCTCGATGGCGGCGACCTCGTCGAGATCGTCCGCGCGCATGCGGCGAAAATCGGACGGCGCTTGCTTGAGGATCGCGACCACGCCTGGTGTCACCCGACCGAAGACTCGACGACACCAGCGCCACGCACAGCTCTAGAAGCCCGTTCGGAGGAGATTTTCTTGACTAACCTCCTCAACTCGCTCCACAACGCCCTCTTCCCCTGCGCATCGCGCGCCAGCACCGCGAGTTCGCCGGTAACGACCCAGCCGATCTCGCGCTGCCGCTGCGCGGGCAGCACGGCGCCCACCGTGCGCGCGAGCGCGTCGCCGAACAGCACGAGGCCGGCAGCGGAAGCGAGCGCGGCCTCGTCGCCGGCATCGGCCTCGACGGCGGCGACCTGGGCGAACTTCAGCGCGCGGACGACGTCGCCGGGCAGCGACCGAGCCCGCGTCGATACGGGGCCCGCGAGCAGGACGATCGAGGCCGCCGCTGCGCTGTCCGCGGCGCGCGGCGCGGATTCGCTGCTCGTGGCCTGCGGCAGCGCCGTCGATGCGGGTGGGGCCGACGCGGCGGGTTGCGCGCGCGGCAGGTACACGTCGATGCCCATTTCGGCCAGGCGAACCCGGCTTGCCTCATCCAGCATTCACACCACCCGTACGCTTGCGAAGATCGCCATAGAACTGCGCGAAGATGTCGTCGAGCGCAGCGCCATAGGCATCGACCGTGGACTTCAGATCGTTGCCCTCGGCCGGTTTCTCGGAACGATAGTACTCATCCAGCAGCGGCGAGCCGTCCTTCGCGTTGGCGCGCAACTTCAGGCCGATGACCGCATGGTGTCCGCCATCGGCCGTCGGAACGCGGTCGAAGCGCAGGATGATACCGATCACGCGGATCGCCGGCTGGCTCGCCGGCAGCTCGTCGGTGACCTGCAGCGCGGCGTGCGCTTCTCGCAGCTGGCCGATCAGGCGCCGTTGCAGGAAGCGCGTCGGCGGATCGGTCCACAGCTGGTAGTGGTACTGGCGCAGCTGCTGCGCCTCGGCGTCGACCGCGTAGATCAGCGCCTGGTCCGCGTACAGGCCGTCGGCATTGAATGCCTCGACCACGAGCGGATCGCGGAACAGCGGCGCCGACACCGGCTCCAGCGGCTGCGGCCGCGGCAAGCGGTAGTAGGTGAAATCGGGCACCGTCGGCGCGCTGCATGCCGTCAGCGCGAGCAGGGTCAGCAGCGGCAGCCAGCGCGGCGTCATTGCGGTTCATCCTCGAGCTTGTCGGCCTTCGGCGCGATGATCAGCCGGTTCGGATGCTTGCGGATTTCGCGGCTGAATTCGTCGATGTAGCGGCTCGACGATTCCAGGTGGTGCGTGATCACGTCCATGCGGCTGGACAGGGCTTCGAGCACGCTGGACAGGTCCTGCACCGAGCGGCGCACGTCGGCGCGGTTGTCCTTGGCCATGCCGGCGATGTCGCCGAGCGCGTGATCGAGCGTCTCGCGCGTCTTGCGCAGCTCGCCGCTGAGCTTGCTGACCTCGCCCAGGGTGTTGGCGATGGCGGCGCGGTTCTCCGGCTTCAGCACGTCGTTGAGGGAATCGGAAGCGCGATTGACGCGATCGAGCAGCGCGCGCGTCTGGTCGAGGATCATCGGCGCGCGCTCGTCGATCGCGCCGGTGATCGAATCGACGCGCTGCGACAGCGTGCGGATCAGCGGCGAGATCTGCGTGCGCGTCAGCTCGCTGATCTGGCCGGCCAGCTCGTTCATCGCGGCGAAGATGTTGCCGCCCTCCTCGCCCTGGAGCTCGCCGCCAGGCGCGAGCATCTCGTGGCTGGCGCCTTCGCGGATGCCGATCGAGACGTCCGCGAGCAGGCCGCTCGACTGCAGGCGCGCCGGGCTGTCCTTCGGAATCGGCCAGTCGCGGCGCAAGCCCAGCTCCACCTTGTAGCGCGTACCGTCGGGCGTGCGCTCCGGCGTCACTTCGCCGACCTGGCCGATGCGGTAGCCCTGGTAGAACACCGGCGCGCCGTAGCGCAGGCCGGTCACGTCGCGGTAGCGCACGACATAGTCGCTGGTCGCCACGCCGCGCCCCGTGATCAGCGCGAGGCCGACCAGCAGGATCGCCAGCGCCGCCACGACGACGGCGCCGACCAGCACGTAGTTGATGGTGTCGCGTCTCAATGCCTCGGCCTTCCGCAAGGTCTGGACCATTCAGTCGACATCGTTCCCGCGCAGGCGGGAACCCATGGGCGCTTCCCGGCGCCGCAAAACCACTTGTCCGCTTCAAAACCCCGGACGAAGATTATCAGGCTTCTTCTTCGGTGAGACGCCGCAGGTACGCATCCGCATCCACCTGCACCTCGCGCGGACGCCGGTTCAGCAGGTCCTGGATGCGTTCGTTGTCCGCCGCGCGCACGGCCGCGACCGGACCGGTCATCAGGATCTCGCCCGCGTCGAGCACGGTGATCGTATCGGCGATCTTGAACGCGCTCTCGAGCTCGTGCGTGACGACGACGATGGTCATGCGCAAGGCATCGCGAAGGCGCAGGATCAACTCGTCCAATTCTGCGGAAACGACCGGATCGAGCCCGGCCGACGGCTCGTCGAAGAACAGCAGGCGCGGATCCATCACGATCGCCCGCGCCAGCGCCGCGCGCTTGACCATGCCGCCGGAAAGCTGCGCCGGCATCAGGTCCTGGAAACCACCGAGGTTGACGACCTCGAGCTTGAGCCGGCTCATGATGCGAATCGTCGATTCGTCCAGGCTGGTGTGCTCGCGCAGCGGCAGGGCGACGTTCTCGCCGACCGTCAGCGAGGTCAGCAGCGCCCCGCCCTGGAACGACACGCCGATGCGCTTGCGCACGTCGAGCAGCTCGCGCTCGCTGGCGTTGCCCATGTCCACGCCGAACAGCTTGACGCTGCCGCCTACCGGCCGCTGCAAGCCGAGCAAATGACGCAAAAGGGTACTTTTACCCGAACCCGACCCCCCCATGATCACGCGGATCTCGCCGCTGTGTACGCTGAAATCGATGCCGTGCAGCACGCGCCGGCGGCCGTACCAGGCTTCGAGCTGTTCGACTTCAATGAGGGTAGGGGGCGAGTTCATTGAGTCGAAAGCATCGATGAACCGAGGTCATAGGAAACGGAGTAGGAAAAGGAATCGATCCGATCTCCCGCATCGATCAGCCTCCGCCGCAGTGCAGGCAGGCCCACGGCCAGCAATTGTTCTCGCGCCGCCGCTTTTTGATCGCTCGGTATGGCATGCAATCGGACCAACCATTCCGAGAAACGCAGAGTATTTGATACCTCGATCAATCGGAGTACGCCTTTCGCGTCGAGTTTGGCGGCGTAGCGCGACGCCCAAAACTCATCGCGCCAAGAGAACCAGAGTTGAAGTTGCCCGAACTGAGGAGTGCCCGCGATCGCGGCCGAGATCGATTCGGCACCAACTGGATAAGAAAATCCCTTTGGCAGCACTTCTTTTTTGACGGTAGGGATCAAGAGCATGACCGTCGCTATCGGTTCAGGAAAAAAGAAAACACCATGTCCGTCACGATGATCCAGCAGATCGACAACACGACCGAGCGCGTCGTCGCCCGGCCGACGCCTTCGGCGCCGCCGGAGACCGAGAAGCCGGTGCTGACGCCGATCAGCGTGATCAGCATGGCGAAGACGACGCTCTTGGCGAGACCTTGCCAGACGTCGCCGGGCGACAGCAGCGACATCGTCTGCAGCAGATAGGCGACCGGCGTCACGTTCAGCGCCGGCGCGCTGTAGAGCGCGGCGCCGAAGATCGCCACCGCGTTCGCAACGATCGTCAGCGCCGGCAGCATGACCAGCATCGCGACCAAAGCCGGCGCGACGAGGTAGCGCACCGGTTCGATGCCGATCACGGCGAGCGCGTCGACTTCCTGCGACACCGACATCGAGCCGATGCGCGCAGCGAAGGCCGACCCCGAGCGGCCGGCGACGAGGATTGCGGTGATCAACGCACCGAACTCGCGCGTGACCGACTTGGCGACCGCGACGACGACCTGCGACTGCGCACCGAATTCGGACAGCGAGGCGATGAACTGGATGCCGAGCATCAAGCCGACGGTGAAGCCGAGAAGCGCCACGATCGGCAGCGCGTCCGCGCCGATCTCGCGCATCTGGCGCACGACCGGCGCCAGCCGCACCGGCTGCCCGACACGCCAGCCGGCGAACAGGTAATACAGCGCTTCCAGCAGCAGCATGGCCGCATAGCCGATGCCGGACAGCGCGCCGACCGTGGCGCGGCCCACGTTCGCGAGCGGGCGCGTCAGCGTGTTCACGCGGCGGCGATCACCGCGTCGGCGCTCGGCACCAGCAGGAACACGCGATCGAGGCGCGCGAGCTCCAGCACCGCGCGCACCGCGTCGCTGACCGCGACCAGCACGAAGCGCCCGCCGTGCGCGCGCGCGCTCTGGAAACCTTCGACCAGGGCGGCGATGCCCGACGAGTCGATGTAGCTGACCTCGGACAGGTCGACGCCGACCGTGGCATTGCCGCCGAGCGCGTCGAGCACGGCGCGACGCACTTGCGCCGACCAGGACAGGTCGACCTCGCCGCTGAGACGGATCAGGATGAAGCCGTCGCGCTGTTCGCTGGCGACGGCGTTGGCATTGACGCTCATGCTTCGTTGGCCTCGTTGTTTCCGATGGAATCGATGCGCTTGCGCAAGATCAGGCGATTGCCCTGTCCCTTGCGCGCAGGCTCGACATGCCAGTCGTCCATGACCTGGTCGATCAAGGCGACGCCGAATCCGCCGCGGCGGCATTCGCCGAGCGGCTTCGGTTTGATCTTGCCGGGATCGACGCAAGGCGCCGCGTCGGTGAGCTCGAAACTCAGCATCGGCCCGCTGCGCAGGATGCGCAAGCCGATGTCGCCGCTGCGCTGCGGACCGTAGGCGTGGCGGATGATGTTCGCGCAGGCTTCGTCGACGGCCAGCACGAGACGGTCGCGCAGTTCGGGCTCGACGCCGACCGCATCGAGCGTGCGACGGATCGCCGCGCGCACGCCGCGCAGTTCCTCGGCAGCGGCCGCAACGCGATGATCGAGCAGCACTTCGGGCGCCTCCGCGCGCGGCGCCTCGACGATCAGCAGGGTCGTGTCGTCGACGAGGCGCAACTGCTTCAATTCGGTCAGCAGCCCGCGCAGGCGCACTTCGGCAGCGCCCGCGGCATGCCGCGCGATCAGGTCGCGCACGCCGGCATTGCCGATCGGCCTGCCGTCCGCGTCGCGCACGTCGGTGGCGCCGTCGGAGAACGCGTACAGCGTGCCGCCGTCGAGCGCGATTTCGTGCTCCTCGTAGGCGACACCGGGCAGGATGCCGAGCGGCGGCCCGCCGGAGGCATAGTCCGAGAACGTGCCGCCGCGATGCACGACGACCGGCGGAAAGCCCGCGCCGGCAAAGCGCACACGGCGCGCCGCGCGGTCGCAATAGCCGACCACGGCGCAGACGAAGCGGCCGTCCTGCGTGGTCTCGCACAATTCGTCGTTCGCGCGCGCGAGCCAGGCGGCCGGCGCGATGCCGTCCTTGCCGGCCCAGCGCAGCAGGCTCGCCGCACGCACCATCAGCAGCGCGGCATCGAGGCCTTTGCCGGAGATATCCCCGATGACGAAGCCGACGCGGCCGTCGGCCAGCTCGAAATAGTCGTAGAAGTCGCCCGAGATCTCGTGTGCCGGCCGATTCACACCGACGACCGGGAAGCCGTCGCGGCGGCGCTTGGGCAGCAGCGACTTCTGCAGGCGCCGGGCGAGGTCGAATTCGCGCCGCAAGCGCTGCTGCTCGATCAGGTCGCCGGCCATGCGCGCATTGTTGATCGCCAACGCAGCCGGCGCGGCGATCAGCTCGAGCAATTCGGCGTCGGCGGTCGACAGCGGCGCGCCGTCGCGGCGGTTGACGATCTCGATCGCGCCGATCGGCCCGTGGGCGGTGCGCAGCGGCACGCAGACCAGGCTCCGGGTGACGAAGCCGCTGGCGTCGTCGGCGGCGCGCCACACGCGTGCGTCGGTCGCGGCGTCGGCGACGATCTGGGTCGCGTTGGCGGCGACGGCACGGCCGACCACGCCCTGGCCGAGCGCGAGGCGCGCGCCGGTGATGTCGACCGGACCGATGCACAGGCGGCACTCGAGCACGTTCGTCGCCGGATCGAGCAGGAACAGCGTGGCGCCCTCGACCTGCATGAAGTCGACCACGCGATTGACCAGTTCCGGCATCGTCGTGCGCAGGTCCAGCGACACCGCCATGGCCTGCGAAAGTTCGGCCAGGAACGCCAGCGTCGTCGCCTCGCGCGCCGGCCGCGCGAACGCGTGCGACAGCGGGGCGCGCGCGGCTTTCACGGCGGCGCGTCGCCTCGTGCGCCGCCGCGCTGCAGGCGCCGGCTGCTGCGCTTCTGGCGCAGGCCCCACAGCGTCATGATCGGGCCGGACAGCACGTACAGCACGGCGATCGCCAGCATGACCCGCGGCGTATCGACCGCGAGCGCGACCAGGATCAGCATCGCGATCGGAATCCAGATGAACGGCACGCGATCGGACTTCGGTCCCGCCTTGAAGCTGAAGTAGCGGAAGCGACTGACCATCAGCAGACCGGCGACGATCGCCACGACCGGCGTCACGAAATCCATGTCGCTCGCGCTGAGGCCGAACAGGCCTTTGTCTTCGGTCGCCCAGACGAAGGCCATGCACAGCCCGGCCGCCGCCGGGCTCGCCAGGCCCTGGAAATAGCGTTTGTCGGCGACGCCGACCTGGGTATTGAAACGCGCCAGCCGCAGCGCGGCGCAGGCCGCATAGATGAATGCCGCGGCCCAGCCGAGCTTGCCCCAGCCCGAGCCATAGGCCTTCAATCCGGACAGCGACCACGTATAGAGGACCAGCGCCGGGGCGAGGCCGAAGCTGACCAGGTCCGACAGGGAGTCGTACTGCACGCCGAACTCGCTCTGCGTGCCGGTCAGGCGCGCGACGCGCCCGTCGAGGCCGTCGAGCACGCCGGCGACGAACACGGCGACGGCGGCTTCCGCATACCGCCCCCCGATCGCGGCCACGATCGCGTAGAAGCCGGCGAACATCGCCGCCGTCGTGAACAGGTTCGGCAGCAGGTAGATTCCGCGCGGAGGACGGCGCGGGCCGGTCGAAGTGTCTTCCATACCGATCAGCGGCCACATAAGGGTGAACGATGTGAATGAGTGTACCGTGATCCGCATTTTCTCGCGTTCTCGCTTGTATCGCCGGCCGTCTGGTGTTATCCAGTCGCCCCATCCGGGCGCCCCCTGAGCGCCGCTACGACCTGAAGGTCCGTCGATGAAACGCACCTGGCTCCTGCTCGTCCTCCTGGCTACCGGCCTCCCCGCCGTCGCAGCGGACATGTATTCGTGGACCGACGCGAACGGCGTCAAGCATTTTTCCGACTCGCCGCCGCCGCCGAACGTGGTCAAGGCGCAGAAGCTGAAGGTCAAGGGCGGAGTGACCAGCGCCGCCGACGCCGCCGCGGCCGACGCGCCGCCGTCGAAGGATTCCGGCCCCGCGCTCGCCGCCGCCGCCGGCTATGCGCCGGACGACATCAAGCGCAATTGCGAGATCGCGCGCAAGAACCTGGTTTCGCTCGATGCGCAAAAGCCGCAGTTGAATGCCGAGGGCAGTCCGGTCGACGCGGATGCGGCGAAGAATCATCAGGCTCAGGTCGACAAGACCAACCAGCAGATCAGGCTGTTCTGCACGAAGAGCTGATTTAGTCTCCGGGCGCTCGCCGCGCCCGCTCCATTCCCGGATATTTCCGCAGCCGGCGCGGTAATCGCTGCCGGTCGAGCGCGCTTTTGATGCCGCGCCACTGCTAATATCGGCGGTTCCGCGTCCCAATCCGGAATCCCATGCGCCTTTCCCGCTTTCACCTCGCCACCGTCAAGGAAGTGCCCGCCGACGCGGAAATCGCCAGCCATCGGTTGATGCTGCGTACCGGCATGATCCGCAAGCTCGCGGCGGGTATCTATACGTGGTCGCCGCTCGGTCTGCGCGTGCTCGGCAAGGTCGCCAATATCGTGCGCGAGGAAATGAATCGCGCCGGCGCCATCGAAATCCTGATGCCGTCGATCCAGCCGAAAGAATTGTGGGAAGAAACCGGGCGCTGGGAGAAATTCGGCGGCCAGCTTCTGAAGATCAAGGATCGCAAGGAGGCGGCTTACTGCTACGGCCCGACGCACGAGGAAGTCGTTACCGACTATGCGCGCAACGAACTGAAAAGCTACAAGCAGCTGCCGCTCAATTTCTATCAGATCCAGACCAAATTCCGCGACGAGATCCGGCCGCGCTTCGGCGTCATGCGCGCGCGCGAATTCCTGATGAAGGACGCGTATTCGTTCCACCTGACTCAGGACTGCCTGGCGCGCGAATACCGGTCGATGTACGAGACCTACGGCCGCATCTTCACGCGCCTGGGCCTGGAGTACCGCGCCGTGCAGGCCGACACCGGCGCCATCGGCGGCAATGCCAGCCACGAGTTCCAGGTATTGGCCGATTCGGGCGAGGACGCGATCGCATTCTCGGCCGGCTCCGATTATGCCGCCAATGTCGAAATGGCCGAAGCGCTGGCCCCGACGGGCTCGCGCCCGCCTGCATCGCAGGCGCTCGAACGCGTCGCGACGCCGACGCAGAAAACCATCGACGAGGTCACGGCCTTCCTCGGTATCGAGCCCGCGCAATGCATCAAGACGATATTGGTCCGCGGCGCAGAAGGCCTGGTCGCGCTGTGCCTGCGCGGCGATCACGAAATCAATGAAGTGAAGGCGGCCAAACTGGCCGAATTGCCGGGCGAATCGGTACTCGCCGACGAAGGAGAAATCCTGCGCGCAACCGGAACGCGCCCGGGTTTCATCGGCCCTGCCGGATTGCCCGACTCGATACCGGTGATCGTCGATCGCAGCGCCTCGGTATTGGCCGACTTCGTCTGCGGCGGCAATCACGACGGCACGCATTATCGCGGCGCGAATTGGGGACGCGACGCACGCGTCACGCGCATTGCCGACATCCGCAAGGTCGTCGAAGGCGACCCGGCGCCGGACGGCAGCGGCGCGCTCAAGATCGCGCGCGGCATCGAAGTGGGCCACGTATTCCAGCTCGGCAGCAAATATGCCGAGGCGATGGGCGCGACCGTGCTCGACGACACCGGAAAAGCCCAAGTCATGCAGATGGGTTGCTACGGCATCGGCGTCAGCCGCATCGTCGCCGCAGCCATCGAACAGAATCACGACGAGGCCGGCATCGTCTGGCCGGAACCGATGGCGCCCTGGCGCATCGCGATTTGTCCGATCAATGCGGCCCAGAACGAACAGGTGCGCGACGCGGCGACGAAACTCCACGACGAGTTATCGGCACGCGGCATCGAAGTGCTGCTCGACGATCGCGGCTTGCGGCCCGGCCCAATGTTCGCCGATATCGAATTGATCGGTATTCCGCATCGCGTCGTCATCAGCGAACGGGGATTGGCGGCCGGCACGTTCGAATATCGCAATCGCCGCGAAAGCGAGAACCGTTCGCTGGGCCGCGAAGAATTGCTGAACCTGCTCGGCTGAATAAGCTTAATCGAAGCCTGGAAGAAGGTCCGGCGCAATCGATTTGTAGCTTTTTGCGTCTTATGGCGGTTAAACTGATTGACGCGCGGCGCATGTGCCATTCGGCACTGACGCTTTTTGGATCCGGATGGCTAGGATTATCTGGGTTCCACGACGCTGTATGGAATGCGGCTCCACCGCACCCGGCGATTTTATCCACTCGATAATCAAGAGGTGAACACAGCATGGCGATCGATCTCAAGTCCCTGAACCATAACCAGCTTTCCGATCTGATCGAACGCGCGCGCGCGCGCCAGGACGAACTGGTCAAGGAGAAGGCCTCGAAACTGCGCGACAAGATCAACGCGCTGGTCAAGGCGGAGGGCTTCGGGCTTGACGAAGTACTGGGCCGTGGCGGCAGCGGTCGCGGCAAGGCGCGCGGCAAGGTGAAGCCGAAGTATCGCAATCCGGCCGATCCGAGCCAGACCTGGAGCGGTCGCGGCAAGCGTCCGCGCTGGTTCAACGCGGCACTTTCGGCGGGCAAGAAAGAGAAAGACCTGCTGATCGGCTGAGCTCGGCTCATTCCGTTCGACGAAGACGCCGGCCTCGAGCCGGCGTTTTCTTTTGTACAGCGCGCATTCTCTCGTGCAACGCGGGACCTGAGACGGGATCGCTGGCGGGGCATGGTGGCTTCCGCGATAATCCACGCAGGTCCGGAAATGCCGCGGAAGCAGGCGAAGCGACGCGGAGCCTTCGCGTCATCCGGCGACGCGATTCGGACTGATATCTTCGCATCATCGGCGCCGTGCTCGAAGGGAAGGCGCCCTCACCCCTGAGTGCACGCACAACCTTTATGAGCAAACCGATCTGGGAACCCGGCACGGAACGCATCGAGCGCGCGAACATCAATCGCTTCATGCGATTCGTGCGCGAGAGTACGGGCAACGAGGACATCCGGCGTTACGCGCCGCTGTACGAATTCTCGATCCGGCATCCGGAGAAATTTTGGCCGCTGGTTTGGGAATTCTGCGGCATCCGCGCGCAAGGCGAACACGAGCCGGTGCTGGTCGATCGCGACAAGATGCCGGGTGCGCGCTGGTTCCCGAATGTCCGTCTCAACTTCGCGCAGAACCTGCTGCGCTACAAGGACGATCGCACCGCGATCGTCTTCCGCAACGAATGGGGGCACGCGCGCGAACTGACCTATGCGCAACTGCACGCGGAAGTCGGCCGCCTGGCGCACGCTCTGAAACAGGCCGGCGTCGGCATCGGCGACCGTGTCGCCGGTTTCCTGCCGAACATGCCCGAGGCGATCATCGCGATGCTCGCGACCACGTCGCTCGGTGCGACGTGGTCGTCGTGCTCGCCGGATTTCGGCATTCGCGGCGTCGTTGATCGCTTCGGCCAGATCGCGCCGAAGGTGCTGTTCACGGCGGACAAGTACGGCTACGGCGGCAAACGCTTCGACTGCCTGGCGAAGATCCGCGGCGTGATCGACGAACTGCCGAGCGTCGAGCGGGTCGTCGTGATTCCGTACAGCGGCGACGAGCTCGAACTCGACGGGCTGCGCCATGCGATCGCATGGCCCGACTTCGTCGGCAGCGAGGACCACCCGCTGCAGTTCGAGGCACTGCCGTTCGATCATCCGCTATACGTCATGTACTCCTCCGGCACCACCGGTGTGCCCAAGTGCATCGTGCACGGCGCCGGCGGCACGTTGATCCAGCACCTCAAGGAGCTGGTGCTGCACACCGACCTCAAGCGCGAGGATCGCTTCTTCTACTACACCACGTGCGGCTGGATGATGTGGAACTGGTACGTCTCCGGCCTCGCCGTGGGCGCCACCCTCGTCGTCTACGACGGCTCGCCCTCGCACCCGGACGGCAATGCGCTGTGGGACCTGGCCGACGAAGTCGGCATCAGCGTGTTCGGCACCAGCGCGAAGTGGATCTCGGCGATCGAGAAAGCCGGCGTCAAGCCGCGCGAGACGCACAAGCTGCTGCACCTGAAGACGATACTGTCGACCGGTTCGCCGCTGGCACCGGAAAGCTACGACTACGTCTACCGCGACATCAAGGAGCGCGTCCTGCTCGCGTCGATCTCCGGCGGTACCGACATCATCTCGTGCTTCGCGCTCGGCAATCCGTTGTTGCCGGTCTATCGCGGCGAACTGCAGTGCCGCGGGCTCGGCCTCAAGGTCGAAGTGCTCGACGACGCCGGCAAGCCCGTGCGCGGCGAAAAAGGCGAACTCGCCTGCAGCGCGCCGTTCCCGTCGATGCCGGTGTTCTTCTGGAACGACCAGGGCGGGCAGAAGTACCACAATGCGTATTTCTCGCGCGTACCGAACGTGTGGTGCCACGGCGACCATGCGCTGCTGACCGAGCACGACGGCATCGTGATCTACGGGCGATCCGACGCGACGCTCAATCCCGGCGGCGTGCGCATCGGCACGGCAGAGATCTACCGCCAAGTCGAGCAGGTGCCGGAGGTGCTCGAATCGGTCGCGGTCGGCCAGCACTGGCAGGACGACGAACGCGTGATCCTGTTCGTGCGCCTGCGCGAAGGCGTCGCGCTCGACGATCCCCTGCGCGAACGCATTGTCAAGCAGATCCGCGCCAACACGACGCCGCGCCACGTGCCGGCGAAGATCCTGCAGGTCGCCGACATTCCGCGCACGATCTCCGGCAAGATCACCGAGATCGCGGTGCGCGACACGATCCATGGGCTGACAGTGAAGAATACGGATGCGCTGGCGAATCCGCAGGCGCTGGAGTGTTTTCGCGATATCGCGGAATTGGCCCACTGATGCCGATGTCGACGTCTCTCGCCGACCGCAGCGGGTGAACGATGGCTGAGATCGCCGGCGGAAAGGCATTGGTGCTCGGAGCAAACGGCTTCGTCGGCGCGGCCATCGTGGCCGAGCTGGCGCGCTCGGGCCGGCAGGTGTGCGCCTACGGACGCGCGCATGCGATGGGGGGGCCGAATGTCGAGACGATACAGGGTTCGATCGAAGACAGTTCGTTGTTGCGCGAAGCCATCGCGCAGTGCGTCGACATCGTCCACGTCGCGAGCCTGACGACGCCCGGCATCTCCGCTCACGATCCCGCTCTCGAAGTGCTCGGCAACCTGCTGCCGCTCGCGCGCGTCCTCGAATGCGCCCATGAATTCCCGCAGCGGCGCCTCGTCTACCTCTCGTCGGGCGGAACCGTCTACGGCGATCTTGCTGCGGGTGCCAGCGAGGCGACGTTGTTGCGGCCCCGTTCCTACTACGGTGCCGGCAAAGTCGCGGCGGAGGCCTTGATCCATGCCTGCGTGGAGACCACGAGCTGGCAGGCGAGCCTACTGCGACCGAGCAATCTCTATGGCCCTGGGCAGGAGACGGCGCGCGGATTCGCCGTCGTGCCGACTCTGTTCGAACGTGCGCGCGACGGCCAGCCATTCCAGATATGGGGCGACGGCCTCGCCGTGCGCGACTACTGCTACATCGACGACCTCGTCGACGCGGTTCGACGGGCGCTGGCGCGCCCACCTGTGCGCCGCTTCGCGCTCTACAACGTCGCCAGCGGCCATACAGCCTCCGTCATCGATCTGATTGCCGCGTGCGAACGCGTCAGCGGACTCCCCATCGCGACAGCGTTCAAGCCCGCGCGCGGGGTCGACGTTCGTCATGTTTCACCGAGCAATGCCACGATCCGCGCCGAGCTGGACTGGCAACCGAAGGTCGATCTGGCCGAAGGCCTCGCGCGCACCTGGCATTGGATCGAGCGCGCCCGTTCCGCTGCTGCGAGCCGCTAGAATTGACAGGTCGTGCACGTGGAAGTCTCCAATGGAAGCCAGCGAAACCGCCCTATCACCGCACGTTTCGATCGTCGTGCCCGTTTACGGTGGCAGCGCCGCGCTTGCGGAACTCTGTGGACGCATTTCGGCGGCCATGGCGGCAGCCGGCTATCGGCACGAACTGATCTTCGTCGACGATCGCGGTCAAAAGGAGGCTTGGCCGATCATACGAAGCTTGTCAGAGCGGTACGCACAGGTCGTCGGTTTGCGCCTGGGGCGCAATTTCGGCCAGCATGCGGCGACCATTTGCGGCATCGCGCACGCCCGCGGCGAATGGATCGTGACGATGGACGACGATCTGGAGCACCCGCCGGAAGCGATCCCCGCCCTGCTGGCGGCAGGTGACGGCGAGCATCCGCTGATCTACGGCGTCTTTGCTCGCCGTACGCATGCCGGCTATCGCAACGTGAGCTCGGAACTCATGCGGCGCACGTTGAAACGCGCATTCCCGGATCTCAACGAGGACTACACGTCTTTCCGAGCCATCCACGGATCGCTGGCCCGCCACCTGACCGATTTCGGCCTGAACAAACCGTACATCGACGGCATGCTGTCGTGGATGACTTCCAGCGTGCGTACGGTCGAGGTCGCGCACGGCGAACGTCGACATGGCGAGAGCACGTACACGTTGCGCAAGCTGCTGTCGCTGGCGACGAACATCTTCGTGACGTTCTCGCACCTGCCGCTGCGCATCGCCAGCTATGGGGGCGCAGCCCTCGCCCTCGTGAGCTTCGTCTATCTGCTCTACGTTTTGTACGGACGCCTCAGCGGCAGCATCACCAATCCAGGCTATACGTCGTTGATGTCGGTCGTTCTGATGGCGTGCGGAATCCAGCTGCTGATCCTTGGCGTCATCGGCGAATACATCGGGCGGCTGATGGGAGCGGCATATCGCAAGCCGGTCTATCTGGTCGAAAGCCGCGTCGGCGGCGCGCATAGGATCGGCAAGCCCGGCATCGACTCCGTGGAGCCGCATGCACATGCATAGTTCTCGGAAGGCGAGCTTCGGCCTTTGCTCTCACGCCGCGGCCTCCCGGTGAGTGCAGTCGACAACGGGGACTCCGGAGGGCGAAGATCGCAGGATCCTCGGGGGCGGCGAGCCATCGCGGGCGAATTTGCGCGCTTTCTGATTGTCGGCGGCGCCAACACGCTGGCTGCGTATGCGGTATATCTATTGCTGTTGCCTTGGATGCGCTATGAATTCGCCTATGCGATCGGTTATGTCGTCGGCATCACCGTCGCGTACGCGCTGAGCGCGACATTCGTATTCCGGCAGCCGATGCGCAAACGCTCGGCCGCGCGCTTTCCGCTCGTCTATGCCGTTCAATTCCTCATCAGTCTCGGACTTCTGCGTCTCGCCATCGAGATCTTCGCTATACCACAATGGCTCGCGCTGGCCGTGTCGGTCGTACTGACGATCCCGATTACGTTTGCGCTGTCACGCTGGATCGTGCGCGCAGGCTGACGCCGCCTATCCTGGCTTGCGCGCGCAAACGACGTACTGCGCGCCGAGCGGCAGCCACGCGAGCGCCCGATCCGTACGCCGCGCCCACTTCGCATCGGCCGGCACGAAGAACAGATATTCCTTCGCGAGAATCTCGAAACCCTGCGCTTCGAGCAGATCGACGACACGCCCGGCGCGCAAAAGTACAGCGTCGTGATCGAACGGACACCGCCAGACTGCGACCTTGGTGAGCGGGTTGATCGGATTGTGCTCGTACACCGCGAACAGCCCGCCTGGACGCGTTACGCGCCAGGCTTCCGCAACGAAAGCCGGCCACTGCGCCGGCGGCACGTGATGCATGACGCAAACGGTCGAGCAGAAATCGAAGCTCGCATCCGCGTACGGCAGCGTCGTGCCTTCGTAAGACGTGTAGTCGACATCGGGATTGGCCTTGCCCGCTGTTTCGATTGCCTCCACGGAGACATCGGTTCCCGCAAGCTGCGCGACATGGGGCCGCAGCAGCGGATGCAGGATGCCGATGCCGCAACCAATATCCAGGCAACTCGCACTCGCAGCACGCATCGGCGCAAAACGGTCGAGCATGTCGACGATGCTGTCGGCCTTGCCGCGCGTAAACAAATCCACGTCGACGCCGGCGTAGCCGATCGAGCGGTTGATGTCTTCGCGGTAGCGATCGGGGTAAGCTTCTTGAGCCCAGCGGTTTTGGTCTTTCATGGACGGGATTCGAAGTCCAGTTTCGGCAATGGACGAGCGATCTCCTGGAGTTGCAAGTCGATCGGCCTCATGCCTCGATTCTGAAACCAGGCGACTCCCTCTTGCACGAGATCGAAACGTGCGATCCATCTGCCCGCAGGGGCTTGCGGTAATACGAATTTGAACTCTCGCTCACTACCCGGCTCAAGCGTACAGGGTAGCAACGAGTGCAGCCAGTCCGGTTTGACTAGGGCTCCGGACTCGTCAAGAAGTTGGACACCTATTGACATGGGATATCGACCTGCGCCACCGACGGGTGCTGTACCGTCATTGCGTAATTGCACGATCGCCATATGGCGGTGCAAGTCTTCGCGTGACGCGAACCTTGCAGCGACCAGCCTTGCCGTCGGTTGCCCTGGTGCGATGGGCACATTCATCGAAATGCTCGAGGAGCAATCGAAATCGTCAGCTATATTGTGATCGTAGACGAGTATGCGATAGTTCGCCGCACTGAGTGCACGTGTGGGCGTTCCCAATCTAGCGTCCAATAACTCCAGTTTATCTGCGCTCGCTTCGCCCTGAGCAAGCGCAAGAAACGTCTCGCCGCTCCACCGTTCGGAGCGATACCAGTCGCGCAGCATCATCGCCGGCGTCGGAGCTACGCCAGACGAAGACAAAGCCACTGGATTCACACGCACTTCACTGTCCGACATCACCGTTGTCAATCCCGCATTCCACCAACTCGCGTACCCCCAGCGCAGGCCCTCGCGACGTAGCGCATCGGCGAGCGGCCTCGCGTGCGATCGTCCACTCTCCCAGATCGAACCCATGTCCGTCGACACTGATGGCAGATAGTTCTTCAGTGCTACGGGCACCAGCAGGAGTCCAAATATTGGCAGGGCAGATCGTGCAATATTGGGGAATCTGCGCACAAGATCGCGCAGTTGAAATGCAGCAAGCGACACGAGAATGAATATCGGCACGGTGAAGTAACGCAACGAACCGGCACCGAGTGAAAGTGAGTCGAATACGAGATACATCGCGAATATCGGCACGAAAGCTCCGACAAAAGCAATCGCAAGCGCTCTTCGGATCGCATCGCGAGGGCGCAGTACGCGCAAGCTCTCGCTAATGGCAACCCACGTCAATCCAAGTGCAATACCGATCTGGAAGAGATACAGCGCATTGACCAGCCACGGGACAGAATAGTTGACGCCTCGCTCGGCCCCGAGATACAAAGGCCACCCTCGCTCGAAGAGAGCCCAATGGCGTCGGACTCCGTCCCAATCGCCGAAAACCAGCGCAGCCGCGCCATTGACGTTATCCGTTACACCGACGTACCGAAGCGTCAGATAGGTAAAGACCGCGAGCAAAAAACCAACGCCGATACTGAAGGCTGGAACGTTGTCTCTCCCAATCCAGCGGCGCCAACCGCGCAAGATGGAACTATTCGCTCCGTTTGCTTGCTTCTGCGGTAGCGTTCGTTCGAGCAAAGCCAGGGGAACGACCATCATCAGAAGAACGCGACCAGGGTTTGCAAAGCTGATAAGGAATACTAAGGCAAACAGCAGGAAAGGCAGCAAATATCTTAATTTGGTGACCGGCGGCTCCAGCTTAATCTTCAATATCAAGCATGCACCAACGATAAAACCTACTGGCCACCAAAAATATGTTGTCTGTGCGAAAACAAAATAGGCAAGCGAGTGCGATATACCGGAGGCGACAAAGGCTGATAGTGCAAGCACAATCGTCCATGGCATACTAAGAATACGCAGGAGCCACGCAAACGCCGACAACAGCGTAACGACCGCGAACACACCGGCTACCGAATGGGCTTCGAAGCCATTGGGTATCCAACGCAACAGCGGCGCTACGAGTAATGCGCCCGAAGGCACCATCAGATCGCCATTGTTGTTCACCCAGCCCGCGGGCAAAAGGCGCCCCTGATCAAACATTGACTGTGCAAGTAGGTTTACGACGGCATCGTCACTGCTGAAATCAGCACGACTGAAATGGAGTACATAGAGCAGCAATATCGATGTCACCAAGCCGAAGACGACGCAGGCGACTCCATTTGATAGCCACAACTTCCAACCGCTCTCGTCCATCTTACCGATCCCGCGAGTTATTTTCCCCCAACACCAATTGCCGATCTTGTATCAAGATCTCGACGAACGTCGTGCATAACTAATATAGTCACACTCTTCTTTTATCGAAAGTCAAGTGGAGCTAGCAAGCGGCTCCATCGAAATCTGCGTTGTTGGCCCACTCTTCGCGCGATCGTCAGCAATCAATGGACCGGGACCCCGCTCGCGTCTACACGATCCAACGATAGCTCAATAGCCGGCATACCGCGATGCTGAAACCAGGCTACACCTTCCTGAACAAGATCGACGCGGATCTTCGTCTCTCCGGCAGATGACGTCGGAACTGCAATCCGGAACTCCCGGTCCGCCAGGCCTTCGACGGGGCAAGGCAGGAGGGCGTGGACCCAGTCCCGTTGCGTCACAGCTCCATCGCTGCCGATCAATTGAATACCAATCGACAGTGGAAACTTCCCGTTCCCACTAACTTCCTCTTTACCTTCATTGCGTACGCGCACGAGTATTGTGCTATAGCCGGCTGTCCGAGTCTGTAGGCTAGCTGATAGCAGACGCAATGTGGGCGCGCCATTTGCAATCGCTTCATCCATTGCACGACCCGAAGAGCAGAGGAAATCTCTCGAGATATTGTGGTCATATACCAAGACTTTATACCGGCCCACGTCAAACGCGCGAATTGGCGGTCCGATTTTTTCCTTGAGAATCGCTAAATTTTCTGGGTCCGACTCATGCGACTCCAACGCAAGAAAAGTTGCGCTCTGCCATCGGCCAGGCCGATACCAATCATGGAGAACCATGGCGTAGAAAGGCGCCACCCCGCGGCTGTCGAAAGTTACGGGATTGACGACTTGCGCACCATTCGACATTACAGTTGAAACCCCCGCACCCCACCAAGTCGCATAACCCCAGTGGAGTCCTTCATGGTGTAGCGCCTTCACGAGTGGACCGACCGCAGATTCCTGCGTCTGCCAGAATTTATCGGACGCCAGCTTATCCACAGGCAGAAAGCGCTGGGCTGCGACAGGAACGAGCATCATACCCATCGCTGCGCACATCAAACTCGCCAAACGGGGCCATTTAATCAGGGCATCGCGAAGCTGAAAGCCCAGTAGTAATATTAAGATGAATATCGCTACCGTAAAGTAACGAAGACTAGCAGTGTCTTGCGCGAGCGGGTCAAATGCTGTGAACACTACAAATACCGGCACGAATGCACCGATCAACGCAATCCGCAATGCGTAGCGCGCAGGTTCGTTGTGCCGCTTAAGGCTGAGCAGCTCAATGATGCCACTCAATGTCAGCGATAGCGCAATACATAGACGCAACAACCAGAGTACCGCGTCAACGGCAGGTCCGAATCCTCCACTTTGGGGTAGCATGCCTAAGTAGGGAAGCCATCCGCGGCCAAAAACGGCCGCATTGCGCCATATGCCGTCCCATCCGGCCCAATGCAGGTTCGCCGCTGCATACACTACATCTGTCGCGCAGCACGAACGCACCGCCTTGTAGCAAAGAAATGCACATACAAATGCGCACCCTATACCTATAGCAGTCAAAGCATCGTCGAGACCCAGCAAGCGCATGGTCCTCCGCCCGAGCGCCGGTGACGCGCCCTCCGCCACCGTGATATGAACAATCGCCCGGTCGAATAGATAGAGCGGCGCGACAACCATTACGAGCACACGCGGGGGATTGGCGAAGCTTATGAAAAAGACAAGCATGAACAGTAGAGCGACCGTCAACAAACGAGGTCGAAATCGATCTTGTCGCACCGATCGGTCAATACGATCTTTGAAAATTAAAGCCGCGCCCACCATAAATCCAGCGGGCCACCAAAAATAGGTTGTCTGCGTGAAAATCGACACCGCAAACAGCAGAGAGACTCCGGACACTAACAAACTCGTCGTGGCGACGACGACATCCCAGTTCATCTTCAGAGTGCGTAACAACAAAATGAGGGCCGCGATTAAAGTCGCGCTGGCAAACAAACCGGAAACCGCGTGCGCCAGAAACCCATTCTGCAACCAGGGAATAACATACGCAATTATCAGCGCCCCAGAAGGAACCATCAGATCGCCATTGTTGTAAACCCAACCTTTTGGAAAAAGTTGCCCCTGCTCAACCATAGCCTGGGCCAACATATTGGCGACAGCGTCATCGCTACTGAAATGAGCCGAATTGAAATGCACCACATATAGTACGAGCACCATCATCAGCGCGAAAAGCGACAGAACAGCGCTAGCCCTGATCATGTAGCGCATGAAGCGCGCCCCCAATTGGGCTTGTGTCATGACAAGGCTAGACTAAGTTCGCTGCGCAGATCGGCGACGTCTTCCACTCCTACCGAAAGCCGGATCAGTGAATCGGTTATTCCAAGCCGTTTCCGGTTCGCTGCCGGAATAGACGCGTGCGTCATGATCGCGGGATGCTCGATCAAGCTTTCAACACCGCCGAGAGATTCCGCGAGCGCAAACAACTGGCAGCGCTCCAGAACTTTGCGCGCCCTACGCAGCCCTCCCTTTACCTCCACAGAAACAATGCCACCGGAGCCATCCATCTGTCGCTTTGCGAGCGAGTACTGGGGATGCGACTTCAAACCGGGGTAGATCACGCGTTCGACAGCGGGATGCTTTTCCAGCCACGCCGCAAGTTCCATCGCGCTCTCGCAATGCGCTCGCATGCGTAAATGCAGTGTCTTCAGACCGCGCAACGCTAGAAACGAATCGAATGGCCCCGCGATCGCGCCGACAGAGTTGTGCAAGAAGGCCATGCGCTGAACCAGCTCCGCGTCATCACCGGCAATCACAATGCCACCGACCATATCGGAATGCCCATTCAGATACTTGGTCGCTGAGTGCAAGACTAGATCTGCGCCGTACTCGAGCGGACGCTGAAGCATCGGCGAGCAGAATGTGTTGTCGACTACAAGGATCAGGCCATGCTTCTCGGCGAACGTGCCGATCTTCGCGAGATCGACGAGCTTCAGCATCGGATTGGTCGGAGTCTCCGCCCAGATCATGCGCGTATTCGGCTTCAGCGCAGCTTTCAACGCAGCTGCATCGTTAAGATCGATGAAGGTGAAGTCGAGTCCCGCGCTGCGGCGGCGAACGCGCTCGAACAGGCGGTAGGTTCCCCCATACAGATCATCCATCGCGATGACGTGGCTGCCGGAGTCGAGCAGATCGAGCACAGTGCTTGCTGCCGCGAGTCCCGATGCGAACGCATATCCCTCACGCCCCCCTTCCAGATCGGCGACACAGCGCTCGTAGGCCATTCGTGTCGGATTCTGCGTCCGCGAATACTCGTAGCCCTTGTGCACGCCTGGACTCTGCTGCACATAGGTCGATGTCGCATAGATCGGCGTCATGATGGCGCCAGTCGTTGGATCCGGACTCTGCCCAGCATGGATCGCCCGAGTGCCGAGACCTTGAAGCAGGCTTGGTCGTTTCATTGAAACCTCATTCGCTCACTATGTCTTTATGCATATCTCAAAGAGATGAGATTCGAATCACGGCTCTCACATTTCAATTCCTAGAAGGGCGAAGGAACAGGTCCAGATGCATCCCCCTCCCATGCCGTAGTCGTCATCGGCACGCTGCCATTCGCTCAGTATGGACTGCACATCAGTGCACACTACGCGTGCACGTTCGCGATGCAGCACTTGAACACTTCCGGAATACTCCAGCAGCATCGCCAAGTATTCAACCGGATCGCGCCCCGTATTCTCGCGAATGCACTTGGGATGGAACTCCGTGAGCACGCTTGGACGATGCCGGGCCAATAAATTCTGAGCGCCCTGCCAGGCGAATGCCTCATGCCCCTCAATGTCGAACTTGACCAGATCGACGCGTTCGATTCCAGCGTGCAGCTCGTCTAGCCGTTGCGTCTGAGCGAGAACGCGAGTGCGTTGCTCGCCGAATATGCGTGGTGCGATACCCGCATTGGACCCCAGAGGGTCCGATGTCATGGCAACTATTCCGATTTTCGACGACGCAGCAAACGGGTAAACGACAAGATTTTCAAACCGATTGCGCCATATGGCGGCGTAGATCAATTGCACATTCCTGTCCATCGGTTCCCAGGCCACAACATGACCGCTAGGACCAACCAAATGCGCGCCAAGTGCGGCAAAGTAACCAATGTTTGCACCCACGTCGATGAACGTGTGACCCGGCCGCAAAATTTCTCGGACCACTGTCTCCACGTACGGTTCGTAGACCTGACCCAAGATTATTGAAGCACCTATATTCCGATCCGCCGTATTGGCGAATAAGGAGTAGCCATCCATTGCCACTTCGACCATTTCGGCCGAAGCGGCGTTCCGAGCAAGGAACTCGTCGGAATGAAGGAAATATCTAGCCAGTTCATCTGTAGAGTAGCCCCCGTTCTGCAGCATCCGCGCGTAAAGCGCGAATCCATGCTCATCAGGCTCGCGCCCCAAGAACAGACGGTAAGCGTGGCGAATGTCGTCTTCTGTCGCTCTCGTATCAGTCATGGTGAGATCTTCTGCCGATCACTCGCTCAAGATCGCGCGTCGAACATGAGGTCAATGTGATAACCGCCGTCGCTGTTCATCCGGCGATTGCTTTCGTGCCACTGCTCCATCACCTGCTCCGGCGTCGAACAACAAGCCCTTCTTCCGTCGTGATGCAAAGCCTCGATGGCTTTCGTGACGGCAAACAGCGAATGCAGATAACTCTGCGGTTCAACGCGCGAATGGTTGCGTATAGCCGCGGGGTTGAATTCGCTGAATACGATAGGCCGATGCTTGCGGACCAAGCGTTCCAGGCTCGGCCATGCAATGGGCTCATGTCCCTCGATGTCGATCTTCATCACGTCGAGTCGATCCAATCCATTGAGAAGAAAATCAATTTGCTGAGTCGGCACGAATGCGTCTGCCGCCATGGGATCGACATGCATGTCGACGATGCCGTTCGACGAGTTCGGATGACGCAGTATCGGTACGACTCCCGCCTGAGCGGAAGCGGCCACTGGCAGGATACTGACATTGCGGAATCCGTTTCCAATGACGCCTGCACAGATCGATTGCACGTTTTTCGCGACTGGCTCCACGGCGAAGACACGTCCTCTCTCTCCAGACTTGCGCGCTGCAGATAATGTATAGATGCCAATATTCCCGCCCACATCGAGTACGTTCCCGCCAACAGGAATGCTGTCAACGAAGAGCGGCAACATATACGACTCGTACTTACCCGACGACTTGACAAGATCCCCGATAAGGTTGTCGCCGCGCCACGGATAAAGCTTCAATCCCTCGAAGTCGATTTCGTCGAGTACTGGAACCGCATCGTGCCTGGCCTTGAACTCCTGCGACGAGAAGAACAACGCCGCGAGCTCCGTCGTCTTCGTGTTGCCGTCTTCCATGTACTTCTTGAGCGATGCGAACCCGGCATCATCCGGTTCGCGCCCAAGCAGCAGTCGATATGCGTGACGCAGGTCTTCCAGCGTCGCTTTCGGAATACTCATTGCTTTTCCTTTCAACTTGTCGCTTTGTCAGGGCGCACGGCCGGCGTCACGCATCCGAAAGGTGAACGAGTTGGATCGCTCGCCACGCCTGTTGCCCGTAGCGCCATCTTCGACAACCTGCACCGGCAGCGCCCCCGCATCGGCGAAAATCTCGAACACCCGCTCCTGTGGAAACGCGTGCATCTCCATCTCCCGCTTGTCCAGCTGGTCGCGGACGTAGTCTGCGAGACGGAATTCGTAGTCGACGCGATAGGTCGGCACCTGGAAATAGGCGATGCCGCCGGGTTTCAGAATCCGCGCAAACATGGAAAGTATGCGCTCGATCACCGGCGGCGGATTGTGCTGCAGCACGATCACGCTGTAGATGAAATCGACTTCGGGCAGGGTCCCGAGACTGTCGAGTGTCTCCAGGTGCGTCCATTCGATGCCGCGCACGCCATCGGCCTGGGCGAGTTCGTGCGCGAGCTTCAAGTGCGGCGCCGAGATGTCGACGCCGATCGTGCGAGAGAAATGAGGCGCCAGATGGCGCGTCACGCGACCGAGACCGCAACCGTATTCGAGGCAGCTACTCATGCCGTCGAGGCTGATGGCGCTGCGCGCGAGCGCCTTGCGCAGACGTTCGACTTCAGCCTCGCCGCTGGCGAAGAAGCGCGCGATGTGCTCCGGAGAAGGCTTGCCGCGATACTCGGGCGCCGTGAGCACGGACCAGTAGGGATCGGTCTCCCCGAGATGCTGCCAGGACCGATTGACATGGTCGAACAGCCGTCTCAGCAAGTCGGGATCGCCGCCGGTTTCGACGACGCGCGGCGGCTCGTCGCCGCGTAGCGCAGGTTTGAGCTTGGCGGGCGCGAGCGCGCGAAACTCGGCGCTGCCGATGAAAACGTCGCGCAGCATGGAAAGCTCGGGCGAGTTGCCGAGATGTTCGGCGATGACCTCTGCGCTTTCGGGTTCGCGGTCGAGAAACAGACGATAGGCCCAAGTCACGGCCTCGCGGGTGGTCTTTTCAGTACTCACTTATTCTTCCTTGGAACGAAGGTCTAGCCCGCGCGCCGCCGCAAATAATTCAGCAGATCGATCCGCGTGATCAGCCCGAGGAATTTCGCGCCGTCCACCACGATCGCCACGTGCCCCGCATCGAACACCGGCAGCAGTTCCTCGATCGGCGACTTCACGTCGAGCACCTGCAGCTTGGTCGCCATCGCGGTGGAGACAGGGTCGCGAAACTTCGCCTCGTCGGCGTAGACGTGCAGCAGCAGGTCGGACTCGTCGAGGATGCCGACGATCTCGTCGCCGTCCATGACCGGCAGCTGCGAAACGTCGTACAGCTTCATGCGGTTGTAGGCGGTGACCAGCAGCTCCTTCGGACCGACGACGACGGTGTCGCGGTGCGCGTACGGACGCAGGATCAGGTCGCGCAGGTCGCCGGTCGGCTGGCGGTCGAGGAAGCCGTTGTCGAGCATCCAGTAGTCGTTGTACATCTTCGACAGGTACTTGTTGCCGGTGTCGCAGACGAACACGACGACGCGCTTCGGCGCGGTCTGCTCGCGGCAGTATTTCAGCGCGGCGGCGAGCAGCGTGCCGGTCGACGAACCGCCGAGCACGCCCTCCTTGCCGAGCAGGTCGCGCGCGGTGAGGAAGCTCTCCTTGTCGCTGATCGCGTAGGCCTTCGTGACGCGCGAGAAGTCGCTGATGCTCGGCAGGAAATCTTCGCCGATGCCTTCGACCATCCAGCTGGCGGACTTGGTCGACAGCGTGCCTTCGTTGATGTACTGCGCGAGGATCGAACCGACCGGATCGGCGAGGATGAATTCGGTCTGCGGCGAGACGCGCGCGAAATAGCGCGACAGCCCCGTCATCGTGCCGGACGAGCCGCAGCCGAATACGATCGCATCGACCTTGCCGTCGAGCTGCTCGAAGATCTCGGGACCGGTCGTCTGTTCGTGCGCGGAGGGGTTGTCCGGATTGCCGAACTGATTGATGAAATACGCGCCCGGCGTTTCGCCGGCGATGCGGGCGGCAAGATCTTGGTAGTACTCCGGATGCCCCTTCGCGACGTCCGAACGCGTCAGTACGACCTCGGCGCCCATCGCCTTCAGGTTGAAGATCTTTTCGCGGCTCATCTTGTCGGGCACGACCAGGATCAGCCGGTAGCCCTTCTGCTGTGCGACCAGGGCCAGGCCGAGACCGGTGTTGCCGGCCGTGCCTTCGACCAGTACGGCGCCGGGCTTGATCTTGCCCGCCTTCTCGGCCCCTTCGATCATCGACAGGCCGATGCGGTCCTTGATCGAACCACCGGGGTTTGCGCTTTCCAGCTTCAGATACAGTTCGCAGACGCCGGTATCGAGGCGCTGGGTCTTGACCATCGGCGTGCGGCCGATCAGCTCGAGAACGCTGTGGTGGATCGTCATGCAGACTCCGCGGAGGCCGTGCGCCGCGGTGAGCGGGCGTTTGGGAATCGTCTCCGGCGGAGACGTGCGCGGAATGATAACCGAGGCGCGATTGCGACGGTCTACAAGTCCATCCCAGAGGCGGGCTGAGCGAACACTCTCTGGCGCCGCCGACGCGACAGGCGGCGCCACGGGCGGATTATCGGCGGATCTCTAGTGAGCCGACGCGTGGGTCGAATCCCACATCTGGGTCAGCTTGTCCTTGGTATGGAGCTTTTCGATCTTCATGCTGCGCAAGGTCGCCTCGTCCATCGGCAGTACGCCAAGCTCGGCGTCGCGAACCTTGCCGTCCAGTTCTTTGTGGCGGTAGTACAGGCTGCGGAATTCCGCATCTTTCTGCATCAGCGCCGCTACTTCTTCCTGGTTCTGCTCGAACATCGACTGACCTCCTCTATCGCAAAGAACGCAGGTGCAAGGACGCGGCGGTGAAGCCGCGCCCTTGCACTGCGGGACGAGTACTACGAGATTGCGCGATTGGCTCGGAGAGAGCCGCCGCAGCCGCGATGAGATCGGCAGGGCCGGCGAGAGGGAGATCGATCGGTTCGGCGGCGGACGCCACTGCCAGGAAACGTCCGTATGCGCGAGCCGATCCTCGATGGTTCGAGGTTTCGATGTCCTCTGTCGCGGTCGTTGCAGTCATGGGCTGGGTTCTGCCCCAAGTGGGATTCGAGAAACACCGTGCCACTTGGGAGACCGAAGCTACTCCTTCGCCCGGAACTTGGCAACACGACATCCGCGCAATTCGAAAATTCCCGACGACTTTCGACGACCGTGAAATAGTCGTTCAAAAACAGTAAATTAGACGATCAACGCCGCGGCTCGATGCGACCGCTTAACGCTAGGGATCGCCGGCGTTACACCGTTTTACGAGCGTGATGGCAGCGCGAATGGCGCCCGGAAAAGGCGCCGCACCGGCGCCCGTTCGGTCTCGCTGGCGCAGGCAACGCGCGCCCCGTCAGCCGCCCGAGGCGTCCTGCTTGGGCTTGGCCTTGGGCTTCGGCTTGGCCGCCGGTTTCGGCTTCGGCGCGTTGCCGCTCACCGCCGCCTCGAGTTCCGCTTCCTTCTTCGCCAGCGCGGTGGCCTTGGCCTGCGCTGCTGCCATGCGCTTGGCCTGTTCGGCCTCGTTGCGTGCCGCCTCGGCGGCCTGCGCAGCCTGCTCGCCTTCGGCACGCGCGGCTTCGGCATCACGGCGAGCGCTCTCGGCCTCTTCGGCGCGGATTTGCGACTGCAGCCGCTGGCGTTCGAGTTCGGCACGCGCCTGGGCGGCATCGCGACGCGCGATCGCCAGCTGCAGGCGGTCGTTCTCGCGCTGCAGATCGGCGCGCTCGCTCTCGAGCGACTCCGCCTGCGCGGCCGCCTGCGCGATGTCGATGCGCCGTTCGACCAGGTAGAGCAACTGCTTGCGGTCGCCGCGGCCGGCTTCCTTGAATTCCGCCAGCGCCGCGCGCGCGCGATCCATCTGCGCCGGCGCGCGCTGTCCGAGCGCCGGATCGGCTGCGAGGCGGTCGAAGCGATCCGACAGACGCTGATACTCGTCGTCGCGAGCGGCCGCGTTGCCGGCAGCGACGAAGCCCAGCACCAGCACGGCATGAGGAAGCCAGGAGCGCATCATGGCTGCGCCTCCGTCGACGCGTGCTCGGTCAGGTCGCGATCCATGTTCGCATTGTCGCGACGCAGCTTGTCGACCGCTTCGCGCGCCTTGCCGGCGCGGGTCTTCGCGATCGCCAGTTCGCTGTCTGCGGCCGACTCGCGCGCCAGCTGGGTCGCCACGTCGTAGTCCTTGTGCGCCTCGGCGGCCTGGGCTTGATCGAAGCGCTGGCCGGCCGAACGGTACTCGGCGGCGGCATACGTCGACGCGCCGGCGGATCGGGCGGAAGCGAGGCCTCGCGAAGCAGCTGCGAGGTCTTCCACCGGCGGCCGCGTCGGGCTGCAGGCCTGCAACAGGAGCAGCGCGAGCGGAATTGCGACCCGCGCATGGATTTTTCGGGAACGACTTGTCATATGCTTCGCGACCAGAAGTGTGAGTATTCCAAAAAGCCTTGTCGTGCTGGGGAGATAGCACAACGGGGCAGCATTTTCGCCGCGCCTGCGACCACGCAGCGACCGCCCGTTCAACCGAAGCTTAGCGAGAAACACCGATGGACATCGGCTACTTCCTGAAATTGATGACCGAGAAAGGTGCGTCGGACATGTTCCTGACGACCGGAGCGCCCGTCAATATCAAGGTCGAAGGCAAACTCTACCCGCTCGGCAACACCGGCATGCCGAGCGGCATGGTCAAGAAGATCGCCTACTCGCTGATGGACGAGGGCCAGGTGCCGCAGTTCGAGAAGAATCTCGAACTCAACATGGCGATCGCGGTCAAGGACGCCGGGCGCTTCCGCATCAACGTGTTCAAGCAGCGCGGCGAAGTCGGCATGGTGATCCGCGCGATCAAGAGCGAGATTCCGACGATCGAGCAGCTGCGGCTGCCTCCGCTGTTCAAGACCATCATCATGGAACCGCGCGGCCTGGTCCTGCTGGTCGGCGCGACGGGTTCGGGCAAGTCCACCACGCTGGCCTCGATGATCGATCATCGCAACGCGAATTCGTCCGGTCACATCCTGACCATCGAAGATCCGATCGAATACCTGTATCGCCACAAGAAATCGGTCGTCAACCAGCGCGAAGTCGGCCTCGACACGCACAGCTACCACGAGGCGCTGAAGAACGCGATGCGCGAGGCGCCCGACGTGATCCTGATAGGCGAGATCCGCGATGCCGACACGATGGAAGCGGCGATCACATTCTCGGAAACAGGCCACCTGTGCCTGGCGACGCTGCATTCGAACAACGCCGACCAGACGATCGAGCGCATCCTCAACTTCTTCCCCGAAGCTGCGCACAAGAACATCCTGATGAACGTCGCGCTGAACCTGAAGGCGGTCATCAGCCAGCGCCTCGTGATGGGCAAGGACGGCCGCCGCCTGCCGGCGGTCGAGGTGCTGATCAATACCCCGCACATCCGCGATCTGCTGCGCCGCGGCCAGGTCCACGAAGTCAAGGAAGCGATGGACCGCAGCCTGCAGGAAGGCATGCAGACCTTCGACCAGTCGCTGTACGCGCTCTACAAGGAAGGCAAGATCGAACTCGAGGAGGCGCTGAACCATGCCGACTCGCGCGACGGCCTGGCGCTCAAGATCCGACTGGCGGAAGGCGCGGACGCGCCGATGGCCGAAGCGTTCGACTCGACGAGCTACTGATCGGTAACCGGCGCGGCCCGCCTTGGGCCGCGCTGTGGAAAAGCCCGCAAAGCAGCCTCATCTGCATCGGCGGCGGGCCGCGTCGCGCCGGGCTCGATACGGGGTCGCACAGGGCGACTGCGGTAAGATGCGACACGTGTGCCGGCGGCTCGCGGCGGCGATGCCCTGTCGAATCGGCCTTTGCCCGGAGAAACCCTGCCGAGCCGCCCGCGTGATCCCGAATGCGGCCCGCCGCACGGCTGAATCACGCGCACTGCTTCGAAAAAGAGGAGTCTGACCATCAACGCGTTGTCCAGCGGATCCCGTCTCGCAGGCCTTCACCGCACCGCGATCCCTCATATCGTGGCGACTGCCCAGGCCCTCCAGGCCGGCCGCGCCGGCGAAGCGAATCGCCATTTGCAGCCCGTGCTCGCATCGAACCCGGAGCACGCCGAAGTGCTGCGCCTGCTTGCAGGAATTCACAGTCTTCGCGGCGACCATGCGGCGGCCGTGCACGCGATCGATCGCGCGGTCGCACAGCGCCCGCAGGACCCTCTCTACAGCAACACGCTGGGTACGATACTGGCGACTGCGGGCGAGTACGACGCGGCGATCGCCGCGTTCCAGCGCGCCTGCGATCTGCAGCCGGACCAGGCCTCGGCCTGGCTCAATCTCGGCATTCTGTTCGTGCGCTGCATGCGCAACGACGAGGCCGAAGTCGCTTTGCGCAGGGCCATTGCGCTCGCGCCGGGAAACATCGGTGCACGCGTGCAGCTGGCCGATCTGCTGCGGACTTCGAACCAGGCGGAGGCAGCCTCGCAGGCGTATCGCGCCGTCCTCGCCGAGCGTCCGTGGACAGGCATGGCGTGGTGGGGATTGGCGGAACTGCGTTCCGGCAAGTTCTCGACCGGCGACGTCGAACAGATGCAGTCGGCGGGCACGAGTCCCGATGCGACCGACGACGATCTGATTTCGCTCGGATTCGCTCTGGCACGCGCGCTGGACGACAACGGCCGCTACGCCGAGGCCCTGGCGGCGCTTGCGCAGGCCAACGAGATTGCGCGCCGGCGTATCGTCTGGGATGCGGCAGGCTTTTCCGCCGAAATCAGCGCCATCGACTCGGCGTTCACGCCGCCGCGGGCGGGTGCCGGCGAGGACCTCGGCGCGGGGGTCGTGTTCGTGGTCAGCCTGCCGAGGTCGGGATCGACGCTGATCGAACAGATCCTCGCCTCGCACCCGCAGGTGGAGGGCGCCGGCGAACTGCCGGATCTCCCCCTCGTCATCGCCGAAGAATGCGGCCGTCGCGGCCAGGCATTCGCGCAGTGGGCCGGCTCGATGACCCCGGACGACTGGCGTCGCCTCGGGCTCGGTTACCTGCAGCGCACGGCGCGCTTCGCGCAGCGCAGGCCGGTCTTCGTCGACAAGATGCCGAGCAACTGGCAGTACGTCGGCGCGATTCGCGCGATGCTGCCGGCGGCGCACATCCTGATCGCGCGCCGCGATCCGGTGGAAACGTGCTTCTCGTGCTACCGGCAGTTATTCAACAACAACGAATACACGCGCACGTTCGCCGACGTCGCCGCCTACTGGCGCGATTTCGACCGCAGCGCGCGCCAGTCGCTCGCCCTTCACCCCGGGCATGTCCACGAGATCGTCTACGAACGACTCGTGGCCGATCCGGAAGGCGAGATTCGTCGCCTGCTCGCCGACTGCGGTTTGCCGTTCGACCCGGCCTGCCTCCAATTCCATCGTACGGAGCGCGAAGTGCGCTCGCCGAGCGCCATGCAGGTGCGCAAGCCGCTGTATGGCGACACCGCGCATTCCGCGCGTTACGGCGCGTTGCTGGACCCGCTCCGCAGAGAGCTGGGATTGCCGGCCGCTCCTCGCCATCCCGAGTCCGGCGCTCCAGGCGCGGGCGGCTGACCTGCGCGCATGAATACGTCGCCCTCTTCGCCCGCCGTGCCGGCTGCGAGCACGCACAGCCAACCGGTCGATCGGCTGGCCGGGCTTTCGCCGACGACGGTCGAGATGCTGCGCCAGGCTTGGCTGCATCTGAATGCCGGGCAGTTGCACTTGGCCGATCAAGCGCTTTCAGGCGCAGAGCTGATTGCGCCGCGCCACGCGGAAGTGCAGCGTACGCGCGGCGTGCTGCTGGGTCGTGCAGGCCGCTTTGCCGATGCGCGCCAGCGGATCGAAGCCTTGCTGGAGCGTCATCCCGACGATCCGCTTCTGCTCAGCGATTTCGCCGATGCCGCATTCGGCGGCGGCGACGACACGGCCGCTTTCGCTGCGCTGCGAAAGGCATGCGAGCTGCAGCCCAACGACGCTTCGAGCTGGTTCAATCTCGGTCGCAGCCTGATGGATCGGGCCTGGATCGAAGAAGCGCTGCCGGCACTCGAGCGCGCGGTCGTCCTGGCGCCAGACCACGTGCATGCGCGCACCCTGTATGCGGACGTGATGGTCCTTCTCGGTCATTTCGAGCAGGCGCGCGCACAGTACCTGGATGTGTTGCGGCGCGCTCCGACGATCGGCGCGGCCTGGTGGGGCTTGGCGAACATCAAGACGGTTCGACTGAGCGACAGCGAGATCCGCCTGCTCGAATCGCAGTTGCACGACCCCGTCGCCCGCGACGGCGACCGGCTGGCGATGGGATGCGTGCTGGCGAAAGCCTACGAAGATCACGGTCGCCACGCTGAAGCGTTCGCGATCCTCTCCGAGACGAACGGCCAGATCAGTCGACGCAGGCCCTGGGATGCCGCGAAGTTCACGGAACTGGTCGACGTCACCGTCGCCGAGTTCGAACGACCTCATCAGCAGGCCGGCGACGATCGGCTCGGCGAGGAAATCATCTTCATCGTCAGCCTGCCACGCTCCGGCTCGACGCTGACCGAGCAGATCCTCGCAGCGCACCCCCTGGTCGAAGGCGCCAGCGAACTCGGCGATATCAGCGCCGTCTTGCGCGAGGAATCCGATCGCCGCGGCATCGACTTCCCGTTCTGGATCGGCCAAGCCAGTGCGGAGGACTGGGCGCGCCTGGGACGCAACTATCTCGCACGCACGGCAAGGTGGCGTCGCAACCGTCCTCGGTCGACCGACAAGATGCCGAACAATTGGTTGTTCGTCGGCGCCATCATGGCCATGCTGCCCGGCGCGCGCATCGTCAACTGCAGGCGCGATCCGGTCGAAACCTGCTGGTCCTGCTACAAGCAGATGTTTTCCGTCAGCAACGAATTCAGCTACGACCTCGATTACCTTGCGCGCTTCTGGCAGGACTACGACTACGCGATGCGCCAGTGGCACCTTCAGCGGCCAGGCAGGATTCGCGATCAGGTCTACGAGGAGCTCGTCGCGGACCCCGAATCCGAAGTGCGTGCCCTGCTCGCCTACTGCGGCTTGCCGTTCGACGAGACCTGCCTGCGCTTCTACGAAGTCGAACGCAGCGTGCGCACGGCGAGTGCCGCGCAAGTCCGTCAGCCGCTTCGGCGCAATACCGCGCGCAGTGCCGGCTACGGCGCGCTGCTCGATCCGCTGCGCATGTCGCTCGCAAGACCCCGACGCGCCTGAGATTCGTACCGGCACACGCTCGATCCGCCTTTCCTACCGGGACAACGGCAAATAGCCGGGATGGCGAAGCGCTGACTTGCTGAAGCGCGTCCATGCCCGCTTTCCCGGGGGCGCCGTGGAGTACGCACTCATGTCCTGCGGAGGACCGGGCAGGAGCGGGCGCGCGCGCCGAAGTGCGTGGGTGCACCTGCCAGGACGGCGTGTGAATTGGCCTGCCTCGTCGTCCTGCCTGCGGCTCGTTCGAGCATCGGAACTGCCCAGCCGGCGCGTGCGAGGCTGCCCGCTCAGCCCGTTCTCGCGTGCGCGGCTGCGCGCATAGGCGCCTGGCAACAAAAGCGCCCGGCAAAAAAAAGCCGCGCGGATCGCTCCGCGCGGCTTTCAACGATGCTGCTAAACGACGATCAGAACTTGACGGTCAGGCGACCCCAGTAGAAGCGGCCGATCGGATCGTAGGTGTTGATGTCGATGTTCGCGTTGGTGACCGACTGGTAGTACAGCGGCGGCTGCTTGTCGCCGACGTTGTCCACACCGACGTCGATGCGCGTGTTGATCGGCTCGATGTTGTAGCCGAACTGCACGTTGTGGTACGTGACCGCACCGAT
>Ga0105249_10000083_pt1 | contig 135844 bp, 130 predicted proteins | sample KBSS44metaG_FD_81522 | JGI IMG/M metagenome (GOLD analysis project Ga0105249, IMG submission 81522) | Switchgrass rhizosphere microbial communities from Kellogg Biological Station, Michigan, USA - KBS S4-4 metaG | ecosystem: Host-associated > Plants > Roots > Rhizosphere > Soil | place... | reverse complement strand
GTCGCAGCAGGAGCGATCGCAGTTCAAGAACAAGGCGACCGCGATGAAGATGCTGAAGAACCGCCTCTACCAGATCGAGGCGGACAAACAGGCCGCCGAGAAGGCCAAGCTCGACGCGACGAAGGCCGACGTCACGTTCGGAAGCCAGATTCGCAGCTACGTCTTTCAGCCCTACACGATGGTGAACGACCACAGGACGGAACTAAAGATTCCCGATGTGCAGAAGGTGATGGACGGCGGCATCGATCCGTTCGTCGAGGCGTACCTCAAGCAGGTGGGTGCTGGGGAGGCGGCGTCGTGAGCGACGAAGCCAACTTTCTTCTGAAGGCGCGCCGGGAAAAGCTCGCCGCGTTCGAGGCCCAGGGCATCGCGCCGTTCGCCTACCACTTCGACCGCACGCACGACGCGCACACGGCGGTTACCGCGTTAGGCGATGACGAGGAGGGCCCGACCGTCCGCGTCGCGGGGCGCATCGTGTCGTGGCGCGGGCAGGGTAAGACCATTTTCGCCCACGTCGCCGACATGAGCGGGCGGGTGCAACTGTATTTCCGGCGCGACGGACTGGGCGACGACGCATTCGCGCGCCTCAAGCTGTTCGACATCGGCGACGTCATCGGCGCCGAAGGCCCGATGTTCCGAACGCGCACGGGGGAGGCGACGGTCCGCGTCGACTCGGTCGCGATGCTCGCGAAGTCCCTGCGACCGCTGCCGTTCGGGAAGGAAGAGGTCGTCGACGGTGAGGTGGTTCGCCACGCCGGGTTCAGTGATCCGGAGCAACGCTATCGCCAGCGTTATGCGGACCTGGCCGTGCACCCGGAAGTGCGAGCGCTGTTCGTGGCGCGCTCGCGCATGACGACGGCGATCCGATCCTTCCTCGATGGTCTGGGATACCTCGAGGTCGAGACGCCTGTCCTCCAGCCGTTATACGGGGGGGCGACCGCGCGCCCCTTCGTCACGCAACACAATGCGCTGGACATGCCGCTCTTCCTTCGGATCGCGGACGAGCTGTATCTCAAGCGTCTCATCGTCGGCGGGTTCGACAAAGTGTACGAGATCGGACACGACTTCAGGAACGAGGGGATCGATCGTACCCATAACCCCGAGTTCACGATGCTCGAGTTCTACGAGGCGTACGCTGACTACGAAGTGATGATGGGCATCGTGGAGCGGCTGCTCGTGCACGCGGCCGACGCGGTGCGGGCGGTTGCGCGCCCGTCGAGCCCAGTACCGGTGTTGACTCCGCCGTTCCCACGGGTCGGCTGGGTCCCCTCGCTCAACGCGGCGCTCGGCGCTGACGCGATGGCGCTCGACGATGAGACCCTCAGGAACCACGCTCGCCGACTCGGGGTTCAACAGCCGGAGACGCTGAGTCGGCCGAAGGTGCTCGATGAGCTCTTTCAGGCGCTCGTCGAGTCGAGAATCGTGCCGCCGACCTTCGTCGTGGACTACCCAGTCGAGCTCTCGCCGCTGGCGAAGCCCAAGCGGGGCAACCCGCTCCTGACGGAGCGGTTCGAGCTGTTCGCAAACGGGAAGGAGCTAGCGAACGCGTTCAGCGAGTTGAACGATCCCATTGATCAGCGACGCCGGTTCGAGGCCCAGGCGCAGCTGCGGGCGGCCGGTGATGAGGAGGCGTCGGGAGTGGACGAGGACTACTTGCGGGCGATGGAATACGGCATGCCTCCTACGGGTGGAGTCGGTATCGGGCTCGATCGGCTGTTCATGTACCTGACCGGCACCGCTAACATCCGCGATGTCATCCTCTTTCCGACGATGAGACCGGAATGAGCTCTCTCGAACTGTCAATCGCGTGGCGGTATCTCCGGAGCCGCCGAGGATCCAAGCTGCTGTCGTTCATCAGCGTGATCGCCATCGTCGGCGTCGTGGTTGGCGTCAGCGCGCTCATAGTCGTCATGGGTGTGATGAACGGCCTCCAGCGCGACCTCCGTGAGAAGATCCTGATCGGTAGTCCCGACATCCGCATCCTGAACTTCGGCTCGGACATGCGGATCGACGACTGGCAAAGCGTCCTGAAAAAGGTGCAGGTGGAACCTGGGGTCGTCGCTGCCGGACCGTTCGTGATGACCCAATGCCTCGTGAATGCGGGGCACGCCTACATGGAGGGTGGGAACGTGGTTGGCCTTCCTCCGCAGACGCGGGACGCTCCGGAGGTCACCGACATTCGCCGTCACATGTCGGATGGCGACCTGCGCTTCGCCAGCTCCGACGGCGCGGGGCGAGGAATTGCGCTCGGGAAGCTCATGGCCGGTCGACTGAACGCGTTCGCGGGCGACACCGTCACGCTCGTCTGTCTTGGCAAGGGCGAGGCGAGCGCCGTGACCGGCCAGCCCAACCCTCTCATCATGCGGTTCGAGGTGACGGGCGTGTTCGACACCGGAATGTACGAGTATGACAACTCGTACATGTACGTTGCGCTGCCCGTGGCGCAGGAGCTCGCGGGCCTGGGCGCCGGCGTGACCGGCATTGAAGTCAAGACGCGGAACCGGTGGGAGGCGAAGGAAGTCGGCGACCGCCTCGAGAAGATGCTGGAGTTCCCGTACCGGAAGGTGGACTGGCAGGAGCAGAACAAATCGCTCTTTCAGGCCCTGAAGCTCGAGAAACTCGGGATGGGGCTGATTCTCCTGTTGATTGTTCTGGTCGCCGCCTTCAACATCGTCAGCAATCTGACAATGGTCGTCGCGGACAAAACGCGCGAGATCGGGATTCTGAAAGCGATGGGAATGACTTCCGCTTCCGTTCGGAGAGTATTTTTCGCTCAGGGACTGGTGATCGGGCTGGTCGGAACCCTGCTCGGGGTCCTCCTCGGCATTGCTGCGTCACTTGCGCTTGGCAAGTATCAGTTCATCAAGCTGAATCCCGAGATCTATTTCATCGATCATCTGCCGGTGGCGACGGAGGCGATGGACATCGTGTTGACGATCCTTGCGAGCGTGGTGATCGCGGCGGTCGCGACGCTATACCCGTCGATGCAGGCTGCGCGGCTGTATCCGATCGAAGCGATTCGCCACGAGTAGCGCGAGGAACGGAAGCGAGGTAGACGGATGAACGTGCTCGAGGCACATGACATCGCGAAATCCTACCGTAGCGGGGATGGCAGTACGCTTCATATCCTCAACGGTGTGAACCTCACGGTGAAACGCGGTGAGATGATCGCGATCGTCGGCGAGAGTGGTGCGGGGAAGAGCACGCTGCTGCACGTCATCGGCGCACTCGACCGTCCCAGCCGCGGATACGTCGTGATCGGAGGCGAATCGATCAATGATCGGAGCGACGACGAGCTGGCGACGATTCGCAACAAGAAGGTCGGGTTCGTCTTTCAGTACCACCATCTCCTGCGGGAGTTCTCGGCAGTGGAGAATGTGATGATGCCCATGCGGATCGGGGGCATGCCGGTGGCCGAGGCTCGAAGCCGTGCGGCCGAGCTGCTTGCGCGGGTCGGGTTGACAGCGCGCATGGAGCATCGGCCGAGTGAGCTGTCCGGCGGAGAGCAGCAGCGAACGGCTGTGGCCCGGGCGTTGGCGGTCGATCCGTCAGTGGTGCTCGCCGACGAACCGACGGGAAATCTCGATCATCGGAACGGGGAGCGGCTGCACGAGGTGTTCGCTCAGCTCGCGCGCGACCTGGAGATAGGTCTGGTGGTCGTCACCCATAACAGGGCTCTGGCGGCCCGGGCCGATCGCGCGTTGCTGCTCGAGGATGGCCGGTTGGTGGACACGGACGCTCGGGGGGTTGTTGCCTGATGCTGTGCGACGAGTGCAAGGAACGCGAGGGGGTGGTGAGCGTCACGAAAATGCAGAAGGACTCGATGACGCTCGAGAATCTCTGCGAGAAGTGCGCGGCGGCGCGTGGGATCGAGACCACGGTCACGATGCCGAAGCATCCGCTCAGCGATTTCCTGTCCGGCGTGCAGCAGCAGCTGGGCGGGCAACAGGCGGACGCGGCGCGGTGCACGTTCTGTTCGACGACACTGCGAGAGTTCCGGAACTCCGGTCGGCTCGGGTGCATGCATTGTTACGGGACGTTCGAGCAGAGCCTTCGTGAGCTGCTCCGGAAGATTCACGGGAACTCACGCCATGCCGGCCGACGCTACGAACCGCCGGCGCCCGCCCTGTTCGAGCGATCGTCGACGCTGGGCGAGCTGAGGGAGCGACTGCGGCGAGCGGTGGAAACCGAGCAGTTCGAGCAGGCGGCTTCGATCCGCGATCAGATCAAGGGACTCGAGTGATGGTAGACCTCTCGTTGCTCCCGGACGGCGGCGCGAGCTGGCTCGACGCGTCCGGTGACCACGCGGATATCGTGTTGTCGACGCGGATTCGCCTTGCCAGAAATGTCGAGGGCTACGCGTTCACGGGGCGCGCGCGGGATGGGGAGCGCCTTCGCATTCTCACGCAGGTGCGTGAGGCACTGCCCCATGTGCCGGCTCTGGCGAACGGCGTCCTGCTGCGCGTCGACGAAATGGGTCCAACCGATCGACTCCTGTTGCACGAGCGTCATCTCGTGAGCAAGGAGCTGGCTGGATTAGACCTCCCTCAGGGAGTGCGCAGCGGGGCGGCTTTGTATCTCTCGGAGTCCGCGGGCGTCATGATAAACGAAGAGGATCATCTCCGCCTTCAGGCGCTCCGATCGGGATTCAGCGTGAGCGAAGCGCTCGCTGCGGTGATGCGTGTGGATCGGGAGTTAGGCAGCCGAGTGCCATTTTCGTTTCACGACGAGTTCGGCTTTCTGACGGCGTGCCCGACAAACACGGGAACGGGCTTGCGTGCATCCGTACTGATTCATCTGCCCGGGCTCGTGTTGACGAAAGAGATCGGGAAGGTGCTCGCCGGTCTGCAGGCGATGGGGCTGACCTATCGCGGGCTGTACGGCGAAGGCAGTGAAGTTGTCGGGAACTTTTTCCAGATCTCGAACCAGACGACGCTCGGTCGGTCGGAAGACGAACTGGCAGAGCATCTCGCACGAGTGGTTCGTACGGTCATCGAACGTGAAGAGGAAGCGAGGCGGGTGTTGTTGCGTGACGCCGGATATATTATTGAAGACAAGCTCTGGCGCGCGTACGGCACCCTGCGTTATGCCCGCAGCCTCTCGTTCGACGAGGCGATGAATTTTCTCAGTGGGGTGCGGTTGGCGGTGGGTCTGAAACTGATCATCGGCCTGAGTGTATATACCCTCAACAAGCTCCTGATTTTCAGTCAGTCGGCGCACCTGGCTTATGCTGAAGGCCGGGCGTTGACTGAGAGCGAAGCGAACCTCGCCCGCGCACGATACGTGCGACAGGCGTTGATCAGTGAGGCGGGGTCGCAGGCGTGACCGGAGGACGAGCTCCGGATTTGAGGGGATTATGAACGGCTACAACTTTACCGAGCGAGTGAGAAAGGTCCTTGCGATGGCTCGCGAGGAGGCTGCTCGTCTGCACCACGAATACGTGGGGACGGAGCACATCCTGCTCGGGCTTATCCGCGAAGGCGAGGGCGTCGCCGCGGCCGTCCTGCAGAATCTGAGCGTCGATCTCGACGAGATTCAGCAGAAGATCGAAGACACCGTCAAGAAGGGAAAGGCGTCGCAGACGACCGGACCCGACCTGCCGTACACGTCTCGCGCCAAGAAAGTCCTGGAGCTGGCAATGAGCGAGGCCCGCGAGCTGAGTCACAGCTACGTCGGCACCGAGCATCTGCTGCTCGGACTTCTCCGCGAGGAGAAGGGCATTGCCGCGCAGGTGCTCACCGATGCGGGCGTCAATCTCGACGCCGCACGTGCGGAGACGCTGCGCCTCCTCGGCACGGAGATGCCGCAGGGCAACGCGCCGACGGCACAGCAGGGCAGCGGCTCGACCCAGTCGACGCCGCCGAAGGGCGAGAAGAAATCCAAGACGCCCGCGCTCGATCACTTCTGTCGCGATCTGACGCAGCTCGCTGCCGAGAATCAGCTCGATCCGACGATCGGTCGGTTCAAGGAAATCGAGCGAGTGATGGAAGTCCTAACGCGGCGGAAGAAGAACAATCCAGTGCTCATCGGCGAGCCGGGCGTCGGCAAGACGGCGATCGTCGAAGGGCTCGCGCAGCTCATCGCGAACGGTGAGTGCCCGGATTCGCTGCGCGATCATCGCGTCCTGTCGCTCGACATGGCGGCCGTCATCGCCGGCACCAAGTACCGCGGTCAGTTCGAGGAGCGGCTCAAGGCCGTCATGAACGAGATCGCGCAGAACAAGAACATCATTCTCTTCATCGACGAGCTGCACACGCTGGTCGGTGCCGGTGCCGCCGAAGGCGCCATCGACGCGAGTAACATGCTCAAGCCTGCGCTCGCGCGCGGTGAGCTGCAGTGCGTCGGTGCGTCCACGCTCAACGAGTACCGCAAGTACATCGAAAAGGACGGAGCGCTCGAGCGCCGCTTCCAGACGGTGATCGTCGATCCGCCCACGGTGGAGGAGACTGTCGAGATCCTGAAGGGTCTGCGCAAGAAGTACGAGGATCATCACCGCGTGACGATCCCCGATACGACGCTCGTCGCCGCATCGAAGCTCTCGGAGCGCTACATCACCGACCGCTTTCTGCCCGACAAGGCCATCGATGTGATCGACGAGGCTGGAGCACGGGCGCGTCTCGCCGCGCAGGTTCCGCCGCCTGAGGTTTCCCAGCTCAAGGACCAGCTCGAGGGTGTGAACACGGAGAAAGAGGCCGCGGTTCGCGACCAGAACTTCGAGCGTGCCGCTTCGCTGCGTGACAAGGAGCGCGAGCTCCAGGGCGACATTCGCAAGAAGCAGGATGAGTGGGAGAAGCGCCGCCAGTCGTATCGCCCCGTGTTAGGCGAGGAGGAAATCTCCTTCATCGTCAGCCGCTGGACCGGCATTCCGGTGACGCGCCTGCAGGAAGCCGAGACCGCGCGACTCCTTCGAATGGAGGAGGAGCTGCACGCGTCGGTCGTTGCGCAGGAAGAGGCGATCAAGGCGCTCGCGCGGTCGATCCGCCGAAGCCGTGCGGGACTCAAGGATCCGGATCGTCCGATCGGCTCGTTCATTTTCTGCGGCCCAACGGGCGTCGGGAAAACCGAGCTTGCCCGGGCGCTGGCGAGGTTTCTGTTCGCCGATCAGAACGCGCTGATCCGCGTCGACATGAGCGAGTACATGGAGAAGTTCTCCGTCTCGCGTCTCATTGGCGCACCGCCAGGGTACGTTGGCTACGAGGACTCGGGCACGCTCACGAAGGCCGTGCGGCGCAAACCGTACAGCGTCGTGCTGCTGGACGAGATCGAAAAGGCGCACCCGGACGTGTTCAACATTCTGCTGCAGGTCCTCGACGAGGGACATCTCACGGACAATTACGGCCGAGTGATCGACTTCAAGAACACGGTCGTGATCATGACGTCGAACGTGGGTGCCCGCGACATCACGAAGGGCAAGCAGCTCGGCTTCGCTGCTCCGGACACCCGCGCGAACTTCGAGCGGATTCAGGAGAAGGTGAAAGAGGAGCTCCAGCACGTTTTCAACCCGGAGTTCCTCAACCGCCTGGACGACGTCATCGTGTTCCATCCGCTCGCCAAGGAGCACATCGCGCAGATCGTGGGCATTCTGCTCAAGGACGTCCAGAAGCGACTCGCCGAGGAGGAACTGACGCTTCGCCTGACCGACGGCGGATCGGAGTTCCTGGTGGGGCATGGGTTCGACGAGCACTTCGGCGCCCGGCCGCTAAAGCGGGCGATCCAGCGGTTCATCGAAGATCCGCTCTCCGAGAAGATCCTGCTCGGCGAGTTCGCCAAGGGCGACGAGATCGAGGTCGACGTCTCGGCGGACAAGACGAAGCTCGAATTTCGGGTACTGACGAGCTCGACTAAGGCCTGACTACCGGCGTCGTATAAAGACGGCCCAACATTAGGCTGCGGCAACGGATAGCACCCGCCGGGACGCTGAACCCGGCGGGTGCTTTCGTGTATATTACCGCCATGCCTCGATTGCCCCTCGTGCTGCTGTGTCTGGCAGCAGCGAGCGCGCCTGCGCTCGCACAAGATACACCGCTCGGAACCTGCGCTGTTCCGGATTCCATCGCCATCCGCGGGAACGAACACACGGACGAAGCCACGATTCGCGGTGACGCGGGTCTGGTAGCAGGCGCCAACCTCAACTACCGAGACATTCAGCGGGCATTACGAGCCGTTTTTGCTACGGGGCAGTTCGACGACGTCAAGATCGAGTGCACCCCCGCGAGCCCGCAGGGTGGTAAGACCATCCTCGCCATCGTGGTAAAGGAGCGCCCGGTCCTGTCCGACGTTCGCATCGAGGGCGTCGACCGGGTCTCGAAGAAGGCGGTGCGGGAGCGCATCGAGATCCCCGAGGCTCGACCGCTCAATCCGGCACTTGTGACGCGCGCCGTGGAGCGGATCGACTCGCTTTATGAGGCGCACGGGTACTACCTCGCCCGTGTGCGGCCGGAGACGACCTTTGTCGGGCCGCAGATTCGCCTGAACTTCAAGATCGAGGAGGGTCGCCGCCTTGCCGTCTCGGGCATCCGAATCCTCGGCAACAACAAGGTCTCCGATGGCGAGATCGTCGCCGCGATGGCGACAAAGCCGGAGGGGTTTCTCTGGTTTCGAAAGGGCGCGTTCGACGAGGACAAGTACGCCGGCGACCTCGGTGACCGGCTGCCGGAGCTGTACGGGAAGAAGGGGTACATCGACTTCCAGATCGTTCGCGACACGATGATCGTGGACCGCGAGAACGGGAAGGCACTCATCGAGGTCGTCGTCTCGGAAGGTCCGCAGTACCGGGTTGGGCGGTTCGAGAGTGAAGGAAATCGCCGTTTCTCGACGGAAGAGGTGCGGCGCTTTTATCCGTTCGACGACTACACCAAATCGCTCACGAGCCGGGTCAAAGAGCTCGTCGGCGGGGGCGGGAGCGGCGCGCCGGAAGGCATCTTCGACCAATCCCGCTGGGACGCGGCGTCGAGCAGCCTGGCGACCGCGTATCGCAACGAGGGTTATATCCAGGTCGGTCTGCGGCCTGTCGTAGAGCGTCGCGCCACCCCAGACACGGCGGAGCACGTCGTAGACCTGCGGTGGGTGATCGACGAGCGGTCGCCGTCGATCATCAACAGAATCGAGATCGTCGGAAACGACTACACGGTCGAGTCGTGCATTCGTGACCAGCTCGTCATCGTTCCCGGTGATGTCTACAACGAGGCTCGGCTCATTCGAAGCTGGCAAAGCATTGGAAACCTCGGCTTCTTCGAGACCCCGGTTCCGCCGCCGGATCAGCGCCCGGCGAACGAGCAGGGCGACATGGACATCATCTTCAACGTCAAAGAGAAGCGCACGGGTAACGTGAACTTCGGGGCGTCCGTCGGTCAGGGCCTGGGCGTCGGCGGCTTCATCGGACTCGACCAACCGAACCTGTTCGGTCGCTGCAAGCGCGGCTCGCTCCAGTGGCAGTTCGGACGTTACGTGAACGACTTCAACCTGTCGTATAGCGACCCGGCGGTCCGGCAGACGCGGGTGTCGGGTACCGTGTCGGCCTACCGATCGCAGGCGCGCTATACCGTCGCAGATCTCGGCCGCAGCACGCGCACCGGCGGTTCGTTCGAGCTCGGGTTTCCCGTGCCGCGTTCGCCGTTCTCTCGGCTCCGCGTGTCGTACGGCGGCGAAATCGTGAGCTTCGGAACATCCGGGCTTCTGGGCGAGCAGAAAAACATCTACGGCGACAACTCCTTCCGTTCGACACTGGGGACGACGCTGGCGCACGACACGCGCATCGACATGCCGTTTGCCAGCGCCGGCGGCATGCAGACCGTGAGCGCCCAGTTCTCCGGGGGCCCGTTAGGCGGCACGTACAACTTCCAGCGCTACACCGCGGAGACGCGGGCCTACGCTCCGCTTGGCCAGATCGGCGGAAAGTCGCCGGGCTCTCAGCCGATGAAGTTCGTGCTGGGCCTGACCGGTCGCGCGGGTGTCGTCACGGGCAACACCGGGCCGTTCTTCTTCTCGCAGGAGTTCGCGCTCGGCGGCGTGCAGTACGGCGAGCAGCTGCGCGGGTACGAGGAGTTCTCCATCTCGCCTTTCGGGTACATCACGAACACGGACAACTTCAACGCGACGCGCTTGTCGTTCGGCAAGGCGTTCTTTACCGCGACGGCGGAGCTTGGCTTCCGCGTGAATCAGTCGCTATACGCGAACCTGTTCTACGACGCGGGCAATGTGTACGCGACGGCCCGCCAGTTCGACCCGACCCGGCTCTTCCGAGGTGCCGGCATCGGGGTTTCGACGATCACCCCGCTCGGGCCACTCGGGCTCGACTATGGCTACGGCTTCGATCGCCTGGACCGGCAAGGCCGGCCGGCGCCGAAGTGGCAGCTACACTTCCGACTCGGTCAATTGTTCTAAGAATCCGGAGCTCTTCATGAATCTGAATCGTCGCGCGACGAAGCTCGCGCTTGTCATCACGGCGGCAGCAGCGGCGCCCGCGTTTGCGCAGGGTGCGCCCAAGATCGCCTACGTCGACAGCAAGGTCATTCTGTCACGGGCCCCCGGCCGGCAGGCCGCTGAGGACACGTTCAACAAGGAAATGGAAGTGTCGCGCACGCAGGTGCAGAAGATGGGCGACTCGCTCCAGACCATGATCGCCGACTACCAAAAGGTGCAGTCGACGCTGGCGGCGAACGTTCGTGAGCAACGTGAAGCGGCGATTCGGAAGAAGCAGGAAGACTATCAGAGTCGCGCCGGCTCCCTCGACCAGCAGATGCAGCAGCGGCAGGTCGAGCTGGTGAAACCGATCATGGATCAGATTCGGAAGGTGCTCGACGAGATTCGCCAGGAGGATGGCTATGCCTTCATCCTGGACGCGGGCTCCGAAGCCGGCGTGATCGTCGCGGCGGATCGCAATCTCGACATCACGGAGAAGGTCATCTCGCGTCTCAAGCCCGTCCCGGTGACAGCCGCCGCGGCGAAGGGCGCGACGAAGCCCGATAGCAGCAAGGCGCCGGTGGGACCACGGTCCACGCCCGCAGGTGTCACACGACCCAAGCCGTAGACGCCGTGACAGGGTCTGGGCACGGCGTTGGTTCGACGAGCGGTGAGGGTGTTCGCACTCTCACCGCTTCGGCCATTGCGGAACTCGTTGGGGGCGCCCTGGAGGGCGACGGCGGCGCCGAGGTTCGTGCACTGGCGCCCCTCGACCGCGCGAAGCCAGCGGACCTGAGCTTTCTCGCGAGCGCGCGCTACGCCCGGCTCTACGAGCGCACACGGGCCAGTGCCGTACTGATTGCACCGGAGTTCGCCGAGTTGCAGACGAGCGCCGCCGCGCGAATCATCGTCGAACGCCCGCACGACGCGATACTCACCGTGCTGCCGACGCTGTATCCAGCGGCGCCGCGAGAGCCCGGGGTGCACCCGACGGCGCGAATCGGGCGAGGCGCTACGCTGGGACGGGACGTGACGATTGGGGCGTACGCCGTCATCGGGGAAGGGGCCACGATAGGCGATCGGACGTGGATCGACTCGCACGTCTCGGTAGGTCCTCGCGTCGCCGTGGGCCCCGACAGCCGTCTATATCCGTCGGTCACACTCTACAGCGGCACCACCATTGGCGCCCGCGTATCCGTTCATGCGGGCGCGCGCGTGGGCAGCGACGGGTTCGGGTACGTTTTTCGGAACGGTGTTCACGACAAGATCCCGCATGTCGGGCGCTGCATTATCGAGGATGATGTGGAGATCGGCGCGAACACGACGATCGATCGTGGCAGCATCGATGATACTGTGATCGGCGCGGGGACCAAGATCGACAACCTCGTACAAATTGGGCATAACGTGCGTGTGGGCCGACTCTGCCTCATCATGGCACAGGTTGGCGTCGCCGGATCCGCCCGGATCGGTGACGGTGTCGTGCTCGCCGGTCAGGCGGGTGTCCAGGGACACGCGACCATCGGTGACGGAGCCCGGCTTGCGGCACAGGCTGGGGCGTTTGGCGACATCCCCGCTGGGGAGACATGGTCGGGCTATCCTGCTCGCCCGCACCGGCAGTCGCTTCGCGCGAGCGCTGCATTGGTGCGCCTCGTCGACATCATCAGGAAGCTCGAGCGCATGGTGGACCAGAAATGACGTCGCCTCGCCGCACGATTGCTCGACCCACGACGCTCGAGGGCGTAGGACTGCACCTCGGCGTCCCGTGCCGGCTCACATTTCGGCCGGCACCGAGCGGCGATGGCATTCGGTTCGTGCGCACTGATCGGCCGGGGACGCCGACGATTCGTGCCGTGGTCGAACATGCCGTGCTGACCGAGCGGCGGACCCAGCTCGGGACCGGTGACGATGCAATCCACACGGTGGAGCATGTGCTGGCGGCCGTAGCTGGAGCCGAGGTGGATGATGTCACCATCGAGCTCGACGGTCCGGAGCCGCCGATCATGGATGGCAGCGCCGCGGCGTTCGTGGAGGCGATTGCAACCGCCGGGGCCACGGCCCAGCTGGGCCGGCCGCAGTATCTTACGCTGCGGTCGTCCGTGCGTGTGGTTGACGGTGAGTCGATCTACGAGGCCCATCCGTGCGATATGCTCGACCTGTCGGTGTCGATCGATTTTCCGCACCCGCTCATCGGCCGACAGGAGTGTCGGTACGTAGTCACGCCGGATGTGTTTGCACGGGAGATCGCGCCGGCCCGGACGTTCGGGTTTGTTCGTGAGGTTGACGCGCTCCGGTCGCGAGGGCTGATTCGCGGTGGAACGACCGACAACGCGATCGTGCTCGACGCGGACAGCGTCGTCGAGAACACCCTGCGCTGGCCCGACGAGTTCGTGCGACACAAGGCATTGGATTGCGTGGGCGATCTGGCCCTTGCTGGCCGCCGCGTTCGCGCGCGAGTGGTCGCACATAAACCGAGTCACCGAGGAACGATCTTGCTCGTTCGTGAACTCACCAAGCAGGCGGGGAAGGAGAGCAACGTGATCGGCATCGAAGAGATCATGAGGATCCTCCCGCACCGATATCCATTCCTGCTCGTGGACCGGATACTGGAGATCGAGCAAGGCAAGCGGATCGTCGGCCTCAAGAACGTCACGATCAACGAGCCGTTCTTTCAGGGCCACTTCCCGGGCCATCCGATCATGCCCGGCGTCCTGATCATCGAAGCGATGGCCCAGGTCGGTGGGATGTTGCTCATGGGCTCCTTCGACGATCCGGAGACGAAGGTCGTCTACTTCATGTCGCTCGACAACGTGAAGTGGCGTCGTCCGGTGAAGCCGGGCGACCAACTTCGCTTCGAGCTCGAGGTGATCCAGATTCGCGGCCGCATCTGTCGGATGAACGGCGTAGCGAAGGTGGACGGCGAGCTCGTTGCCGAAGCGGAAATGGCAGCCATGGTGCGCGACCGATGACCGAGGCTACTGGTGTGATGCCGGGAATTCATCCGACGGCCATCGTCTCACCGCGCGCGGAGCTGGGGGACAACGTCACCGTCGGCCCGTACGTGATAATCGGCGACGGCTGCGTCGTTGGCGATGGGTGCACGCTCGAGGCCAGATCGGTCCTCGCGAAGAACGTCAGACTCGCCGCGAGTGTGAGTGTCGGCATCGGGACGGTGCTCGGTGGCGACCCGCAAGACCTGAAGTTCAAGGGCGAGGAGACGTGGGTCGAGATCGGCGAAGGAACACGCATCCGTGAGTATTCGACGATCAATCGTGGAACGGCGCAGTCGTTCAAGACGACGGTGGGGAAGGGATGCTTCCTCATGTCGTACGTCCACCTCGCGCACGATTGTCACGTTGGCGACGGGGTGATCATCTCGAACGGAACTCAGCTGGCCGGACACGTGACCGTCGAAGATCGCGCGATCCTCTCGGGACTGTCGGCCGTCCATCAGTTCGTGAAGATCGGGCGACACAGCTTCGTTGGCGGGTGCTCACGCGTCGCGAAAGACGTCCCGCCGTTCATCAAGGCGGTCGGCAACCCGGTGAAGCTCTACGGGCTCAACAGCGTCGGGCTTCAGCGCAGCGGGTTCGCCGAAGAAACCGTCCGTGAGCTGAAGCGGGCGTACCGGCTCTTCTTCCGCTCGGAGCTCAACATGTCGCAAGCCATCGAGCGGGCGAAGGCCGAGCTGCAGCCGCTCCCGGAAGTCGAGTACTTCCTGCAGTTCATCGAGGAAAGCCAGCGCGGAGTCGGGTTTTGAGCGGGCCGATCCGGATCGGCGTCGTCGGCGCAGGCGCGTTAGGCTATCATCACGTCCGGCTGCTGCGCGAGGTCGAGGGCGCGTCGCTAATCGGATTTCACGACGCGCGGCCCGAGCGCGCCGCGCACGTCAGCACCGAGCTCGAAGTTCGCGCGTTCGAGTCCGTCGACGCGCTGATCGACGCGTGCGATGCGCTGACGATCGCGGTTCCGACGCCCGCCCATTACGACGTGGCGAAGGGTGCGCTGGAGCGCGGCCGCCACCTGCTGATCGAGAAGCCACTCGCCGCGTCGCTCGCGGAAGCGGACGAGCTGCTGGCGATCGCGGCCCAAAGCGGTGCCCTGATTCAGACCGGCCACGTCGAGCGATTCAACCGGGCGGTACGTGCAGCGCTGCCCTTTGTCGACGCACCGAGGTTCATCGACAGCGATCGGCTGGCGCCGTTCAATCCGCGGGGGTCGGACGTCGCCGTTGTCCTCGACCTGATGATTCACGACATCGACCTCGTGCTGACGCTGGTGAACAGCCACGTCGCCGACGTGGCGGCGGTCGGTGTTCCGGTGCTTACGCCGTTCGTCGACATCGCCAATGCACGCGTCGTGTTCTCGTCAGGCGCGGTGGCGAACATCACGTCGAGCCGCGTCTCCAGGGAACGGATGCGCAAGGTCCGGATCTTCCAGCAGAGCGGCTACATCTCCCTCGATCTGGCAGCCGGCGACGGTGAGTTCTATCGCCTGCGCGGCGACGTCGATCTCGCGGCGCTCGCGAAGGGTCCGCTCGCGCTCGAGGCGTTCGTGGAACGCATCCCGCTCGAGGCTCCCGCGGGCGAGCCGCTGCGTCTCGAGTTCGAGAGCTTCGTCGCGGCGGTGCGCGGCGATCAGCCGGTCGTCGTTTCCGGCGACGATGGTCGCGAAGCGCTGGCGGTCGCGCTGCGCATCGTAGGCGAGATCGAGCGCACGCTTCCGTCGCTTGCCGGCGCCAGACGGGCCCCGGAGGTCGCGGTCCCAGGCACGGTCTCGCGTGCGTGAGGTTCTGATCATCGCCGGAGAAGCTTCCGGTGACCTGCACGCGTCCGGGCTCGCCACCGCGCTCAAGAAGCTTCGTCCCGACCTCACGCTGACGGGTGTTGGTGGGGCTCGCATGGAGAGCGCTGGTGTCGCGCTGATCGAGCGCTCCGATCGCATGGCGGTCATGGGTTTCGTAGAAGTGCTCCGACAGGTGCCGCGTCACTATGCCCTCCTGTCTTCGCTGAAGCGGCGACTTCGCTCGGGTCGGGTCGGTCTGCTCGTGGTGATCGACTATCCGGGTTTCAACATGAAGCTCGCCGCTGCCGCGGCTGCCGCGGGAGTTCCCGTGCTCTACTACATCACGCCACAGGTTTGGGCGTGGGGCGCCGGCCGGCTCGCGGAGCTGGCGCGTGTCGTCACGCGTGCGGCGCCGATCCTGCCATTCGAAGAAACGCTGCTCAGGTCGCACGGCATCGACGCAACGTTCGTCGGCCACCCGTTGCTCGATCGCGTCGGCGAGATGCCGGACCGTCACGAAGCCAGACGGCTGCTGGGCCTGCGCGACGAGGACACGGTGCTGGCGCTCTTTCCGGGCAGCCGCGCGCAGGAAATCCACCGCCACCTCGACGACTTCGTCGCTACCGCACGCGTGCTCGAAGGGCGGCGCCCCGGACTGCGCGTCGTCGTGAGTGCGGCGTCAACCGTGACTATCGACCCCGCCCTGTGTCCGTACCCGCGAGTGCCGTCGGCGTCGTTCACCGTGTTGCGCGCCGCGGACGCCGCGTTATGCAAGAGCGGTACGACCACGCTCGAAGCGGCCGTCGCAGGGTGTCCGCTGGTGGTGGCCTACAAAACCAGTCCATGGACCTACGCGATCGCACGACGCGTCGTGAAGATCCCGAACATCGGCCTGGTGAACGTCGTCGCCGGAAAAGAGATCGCGCAGGAATTCGTGCAGGACGCCGTGGTACCGGAGCGCGTTGCCGACGCGTTGGACCCGTTGCTCGACGCCAGCGATCCACGACGCGCCACGATGGTCGGTGATCTCGCCGAAGTACGCGCGAAGCTGGGAACGCCGGGCGCGGCCGAGCGCGTCGCCGCCATCGCGTCCGAGCTGGCGGCGTGAGCGACGCCAAGCGCGATTGGAAGCTCGGACTCATCGTCGGGTTCGGATACTTCCTCATCCGTGCCCTCGCGAGCACCTGGCGCATCCGCACGGTCAACACGGCCGCGTACACCGCCCTACGCATGCGGCATCAGCCGTTCATCTTTGCCTTCTGGCACGGCCAGCTGTTTCCGCTGCTGTGGGTACATCGCGGGCAAAGCGTGGCGGTGCTGGTGAGCGCTCACCGCGACGGCGAGATCGTTGCGCGCATCGCGGAGCGGCTCGGAATGCGCACCGTGCGTGGATCGAGCTCACGCGGCGCCGCGCGCGCATTGCTCGGTGTCGTGCGCGAGTTGGAGGAAGGACGAGAGGTTGCGGTCACGCCGGATGGACCGCGGGGACCGGCCAGGAAATTCGCGAGCGGCGCGCTCGTTGCCGCGCAGCGCGCCGGTGCGCCGATCATCGGGATCGGAGTGAGCGCCAAGCGAGCGTGGCGGCTCAAGAGCTGGGATGGATTCATGATCCCCAAACCGTTCACCCGCGTCGATGTTGTGTACAGCACGCCAACGCTCGTCACGGCGGGCTCGCCACGTGAAGCGGAGAACGAGGCACCCCGCTTCGAGGCATTGATCGGCGACGTGATCGAACGGGCCGAGCGTGCGTGACGCCGACTGGGTTCACGCCGTGTGGGACGGCGAGGGCGTTGGCGCCCGCGTTGCGCGCGGGGCGCTGCTTCCCGCTGAAATGCTGTTTCACGTCGTCACCTCGGTGCGGTCCGCGCTGTACTCAGGGGGGCTGCTTGCGACGCGCGACACGGCGGTCCCGGCCCTGAGCGTCGGCAACCTCACGGTGGGCGGCACCGGCAAGACGCCGCTCGCGGCGCACATCGCTCGACGGATGCGGGAGATGGGTGCACGTCCCGCGATCGTTCTGCGCGGCTACGGAGACGACGAGCCGCTGGTGCACCGCACGCTGAATCCCGATGTCCCGATCGTCGTGTCGCCCGACCGCGTCGCCGGCAGCGCGCAGGCTCGCGACCTTGGCTGCGACGTCGCCGTGCTCGATGACGCCTTTCAGCACAGGCGTGCGAAGCGCGTCATCGACGTGGTCGTGATCAGCGCCGATGCGTGGCACGATACACGACGACGCCTCCTGCCGGCCGGCCCGTGGCGTGAACCGCTGTCGGCGGCGCGACGCGCGTCACTTGTGGTCGTCACGCGTAAGGCAGCCGTTCGCGACCGCACCGCAGAGATAGCCGCGACGGTGGAGCGCATGGCCGACGTGCCAACGGCGACTGTCTTTCTCGATACCGGCGAGCTCCGTGAGGTTGGTGGGAGCGCCACGTTGCCGGCCCAGTCGCTGATGGGACGATCGGTGCTGGCGATCAGCGGGATCGGCAACCCAGCCGCCTTTCATGCCCAGCTCGTGGCGCGTGGTGCGACGGTCGATCCATCCACATTTCGCGACCATCATCGATTCACGAGCGCGGAGGTTGCGGCGCTCGCGGCGAGGGCGACGCGTTACGATTGCGTCGTGTGCACGTTGAAGGACGCTGTGAAGCTCAGCCGCTTGTGGCCGGGCCCATCGCGGTTGTGGTATGTTTCCCAACGCGTCACCGTCGAAAGTGGCGGTGACGCGCTCGAGGCTGTGCTAAAGACCACGCTCCACGTTCGATCCGCCTCACCCCAACGTGGACGGCCGGGCTTGCCCGGTCCACACACTTGATTCCATGGCTACTGACCTTCGACTGCCCACCGATCGCATCGTCCGGCCCGACAAGGACCGTTTTCTCAACGAGGAGAATCCGTTCGAGGCGATGATGTCGCGGTTCGACCGCGCCGCGGACCTCCTCGACCTCGAGCCAGGCCTGTACAAGGTGCTGCGGCATCCCGAGAAACAGATCACGGTTTCCGTGCCGGTGTTGTTGGACAACGGCGAAGTCGAGGTGTACACGGGTCACCGCGTGCTCTACAACACGTCGCGTGGTCCGGCGAAGGGCGGCATCCGGTTCGACATGAACGTGACGCTCGACGAAGTGAAGGCGCTGGCCGCATGGATGACCTGGAAGTGTGCCGTCGTGAACCTCCCGTTCGGCGGTTCGAAGGGCGGCGTCGTGTGCGACCCGCTGAAGATGAGCGTTGGAGAACTCGAGCGCCTGACGCGTCGTTATACGGCGGGGATCATCGCCACGCTCGGGCCGGACTCGGACGTTCCCGCACCTGACGTGAACACGAACGAACGTGTCATGGCGTGGGTCATGGACACGTACTCCATGCATGTGCGACACACGGTGACGGCCGTCGTCACCGGCAAGCCGGTGGAGATGGGTGGCTCGCTCGGTCGTCGTGAAGCGACAGGACGCGGGTGCATGATCGTCACCAAGGAAGCACTTGCGCACCTGGGCATGAATGTTCGCGGCACCACGGTCGCGGTGCAGGGCTTCGGCAACGTTGGCTCCATCGCGTCGCAACTGCTGGCCCGCGAGGGCTGCAAGATCGTCGCGATCAGCGATCGCACCGGCGGGATCCACAACGCAAACGGCATCGATGTCGAGGACGCGGTTGCGTACGTGAAGGAGCACCGCTCCCTCGAGGGATACCGGAAGGGCGATCGCATCTCCAACGACGACCTGCTGACGCTCGATGTCGATGTGCTGCTGCCGGCGGCGCTCGAGAACGTCATCACGACGAAGAACGCGGCGAAGATCCGCGCAAAGATCATCTGCGAAGGGGCGAACGGGCCCACGACGGCTGCCGCGGATGCCGTGCTCGAGGAGAAGGGAATCTTCGTCATTCCCGACATCCTGGCGAATGCCGGCGGCGTGACGGTGTCGTACTTCGAGTGGGTGCAGGATCGCGGCGGCTACTTCTGGACCGAGGACTCGGTCAACGAGCGACTGCACGGCATCATGACGCGCAGCTTCAAGGATGTCCTGGACCTGGCCCGTCAGCACAAGGTCAACATGCGCACCGCGGCGTACATGCTTGCGATCAGTCGCGTAGCCACGGTGCACCGGCTTCGCGGCATCTATGCCTAACGGGTTCAGAGGACGGGTGGCGTGATCCGACGGCCACCCGTCCTCCGGGCCATCGCTCATGCGCCTGATCGTCGCCGTGGTCGGCAAGCCGAAACACGCGGCGCTCGGCGCGGCCATACACGACTATGAGGAGCGCGCGCGACGGTACTGGCCGCTCCAGGTGCTCGAAGTGAAGGACGAGCCGGTGCGGACCGCGAACATGGATGTCGCCCGGCGGCGCGAGGGCGAGCGGCTTGCCGTCGTGATCGGGAACGCCCAGGTCGTGGCCTGCGAGGTCGGCGGACGCACCATGTCGTCTCCCGAGTTCGCGATGTGGGTACAGCGGTTGCGTGAGGCGGCGGTGGACGTCGCCTTCGTGATCGGCGGCGCGTACGGCCTGGCCGAGGACCTGTCCGCGCGAGCGATCGCGCGCGTGTCGTTCTCGTCGTGGACGCTACCCCACGAGCTCGCCCGTCTGGTCCTCGCGGAGCAGCTCTACCGCGCCGGGACGATCCTCCGCGGCGAGCCATACCACAAATGATGCCTAACGCCCACCGTCTGCATCTCGCATGGCATGACTGACCCCATCGTTCGTACGGACGCCCTCGGGGGGTCCTCGCTCGCTCGTGCTGCGATGGACGGTCGGGTCTCCGACTGGTACGCCACGCGGCCCGCAAGTCCGGGAGCCTGGCGCCTGCGTGCACAATCGGTGCGGGCCGGCCTGAAGAATCCGGCGTGGCTCGATGCCGTGCGGCCGGCCATTACCCCGTCCGGCGCCGCGGCCGCGCGACTGGACCGTGTGGCGAACGGACGCGGGGTGGTGGTCACAACCGGGCAGCAGCCCGGGTTGTTCGGCGGGCCGATCTACAACTGGTCCAAGGCGCTGAGCGCCCTGGCTCTCGCCGACGAGCTCGAGGCGGCTACGGGCATCCCGACGGCGCCCATATTCTGGGCCGCGAATGACGACGCCGACTTCGCCGAAGCCAGCTGGACGGCGATCGCAGTCACCGGTGGCGCGCAGCGGCTGTCCATCGAGCCGGCGACTACACTCGGCAGACCGATGTCGGAAATGCCTCTCGGCGACGTCACGGCCGCGCTCGAAGCCCTCGAGCGCAGCTGTGGTGCGACCGTCGACGAGCAACCACTCTCGGTGTTGCGCGACGCATATCGGCCCGGGGCCACCGTCGGCAGTGCCTACCTCCGGCTGCTGCGCACCCTGTTCGAGCCACTGGGAATCGCCGTGCTCGACGCCGCCCACGCGAGCTTTGCCGCCGCTACTCGACCGCTGCTCGTCCGGGCACTCGATCGCGCAGTGGACATCGCCGAGGCCCTGCGTGCACGCGATGCCGCGATCGTTGCAGAGGGATATGCGGTGCAGGTCAGTGAGGTCGAAGGCCTGTCGCTCGTGTTCGAACGGGCTGGCCCTGCCGGCGACAAGCGGCGCATTCCCTTGGCGGAAGCGACCACCGCCGCCGCGGCGTCGCAGGGCGTGTTGTCGTCGAACGTGCTGCTGCGACCGGTCGTCGAGCGGTCGCTCCTCCCGACCGTGACGTACGTTGGCGGGCCAGGCGAGGTCGCGTACTTCGCGCAAGTCGGCGCAGTGGCGTCGGCGTTAGGTGTCGACGCGCCGCTGATCGTGCCGCGATGGTCGACGACGATCCTGGAGCCTCACGTCATCCGCATCCTGTCGCGGCTGAGCATCGATGAGGCCGAGCTGGCAGATCCCCACCGCGCGGAAGGCCGGTTGGCGCGGATGGCCGTGCCAGCCGCGGTCGTCGCCGCGCTCACCGATCTGCGTGGCGAGATCGAGGCGAAGGCCCGCGCCTTGGCGGCGGCGTCGGAACGAACGGCGTTTCCGCTGCCACATCAGGTTGTGGACGGAGCGCAGAACGCTGTGCGCCATCGGCTCGATCGGCTCGAGCGCCGCATCGTCGCAGTCGCGAAGCGACATGAGCAGGATACGATGAGGCAGGTGGCGACGGCACGAGGAGCGCTCTTCCCGTTAGGCGTGCGCCAGGAGCGTGCGCTCAACATCATCCCGATCCTGGCGCGGCACGGCGGCGTCGTGGTCGACCGGATGCGCGATGGGGCTCGTGCACACGCCCGCACCCTCCTCGGCAGCGTCGAGAACGACGTCCGACCGACCGAGCGCGTGCCGTCCCCGGCGCGAAGCGTGAGGCCTTCGCCGATCGATGACCGAATCGACCGGTGACCTAGCGGACGTGCCCGGCGACCTGCCGGTCAACAGAGGGCTGGCGAAGCCCGCCGGTACGCGACACGCCGCGCTCGTCGCCGCGGGGATTCTGTTCAGCCGCATCGTCGGGCTCGTCCGCGAGCGGGTGTTCGGCTACTACTTCGGCGTCACGGACGAAGCCGACGCGTTCCGCGCCGCGTTCCGCATCCCGAACCTGCTGCAGAATCTGTTCGGCGAGGGGGTGCTGTCGGCGTCGTTCATCCCGGTGTACGCATCACTCCTCGCCAAGGGAGAACGCGAAGAGGCGCAGCGCGTCGCCGGCGCCGTGTTCTCGATTCTCGCGCTCGTCGTCTCGCTGCTCGTGCTGGTGGGCGTCGTGGCGACTCCGCTGCTCGTCGATCTCATCGCAGCCGGGTTTCCAGGAGAGAAGCGCGAGCTGACGATGACGCTCGTCCGCATTCTGTTCCCGGGCGCCGGGCTGCTCGTGCTGTCAGCCTGGTGCCTCGGCATCCTGAACAGCCATCACAAGTTCTTCCTGTCCTACGCGGCGCCCGTCATCTGGAACGTGGCGATGATCGCGACGCTACTCTGGTTCGGACGCAGCGTGAGCCTGCCCGACCTCGCGGTCTGGCTCGCGTGGGGATCGGTCGCGGGAAGCGCGCTTCAGATGCTCGTTCAGCTGCCGACGGTCATGAAGGTGCTCGGCAGACTTCGCGTCGGGCTCATGTCGCGCTCGTCGCACGTTCGCGAAATCGTGCGGAACTTCGTGCCTGTCTTCTTCGGCCGCGGCGTCGTGCAGATCAGCGCGTACGTCGACGCCTGGATCGCGTCGCTGCTGATCTCCGGGTCGGTCGCGGCGCTGACGTATGCGCAGAATCTCTCGTCGCTGCCGGTGAGTCTGTTCGGGATGTCGGTGTCGGCGGCGGCGCTTCCGGCGATGTCGCGCCTTACCGGCAATCCGGAGGAAATTGCATCGGGCATGCGACGACGGCTCGACGACGACATGCCGCGCATCGCGTTCTGGATCATCCCATCGGCGGTCGCGTTCCTGGCCATCGGCGATGTCGTTGCCGGGGTGATCTATCAGAGCGGCAAGTTCGATCGTGCCGTCGCCATATGGGTGTGGGGCATCCTCGGCGGTTCGGCTGTCGGCTTGCTCGCAACGACGCTTGGCCGGCTGTACTCGGCGTCGCTCTACGCGCTGCGTGACACGAAGACGCCGTTCCGGCTTGCGCTTGTGCGCGTCGCGCTCACGCTAGTGCTCGGATACGTGTTCGCGCTGCCGCTGCGCGCTGCGCTCGGGCTCGCCCCCGAGTGGGGAGCCGCAGGGCTGACGATTTCCGCGGGGCTGGCCGGGTGGATCGAGTTTGCGCTACTCCGGCGCGCGGTGAACCAACGCATCGGGAACACAGGGATACGTCGTTCGCGGCTGCTCACGTTATGGTCGTCCGCGGTCGCAGCGGCTGGCGTGGCGTGGGCGGTACGTCTGGTCGCTCCATCGAACCGGCCGCTGCTGATTGGCGCGGTGATCATTGCGGCGTATGGCGCGACGTACTTCGTCGCGACATTCATCGCGGGAGTCGAGGATGCCGTGTCGATCGCGCGGCGACTCCGGCTGTCGCGCGGCGGCGCGTAGCGCGCCGTCATCGGCTCCACGACGGTGTCGGACCGACCTTAGGTTTCGTCGTATGCCCGCGTTGTCCAACGCCATTGCCGCAAAGCTGCCGCACCTTCCAGAGTCGCCGGGCGTCTACCTGTGGAAGGACGCCGAGGGCGTCGTGCTCTACGTGGGCAAGGCGAAACGGCTTCGTTCGCGCGTGCGCAGCTACTACGCGACCGACCATCTGGAAAGCGTCAAGACGCGCGCGCTGATGCGTCAGGCGGTGGACGTCGAGACGATCGTTGTCCCGACGGAAGCCCACGCGCTGATTCTCGAAGCGAACCTGATCAAGGAGTACCGACCGCGCTTCAACATCGCGCTGCGCGACGACAAGTCGTACCCGTACATCAAGGTCACGGTCCAGGAGCCATTCCCGCGCGTGTTCGTGACGCGGCGACTGGTCGACGACGGCGCGAAGTATTTCGGTCCCTACACCGATGTCGGCCACATGCGACGCGCGCTCAACGTCGTGAAGCGCATCTTCACGGTGCGGTCGTGCAATTACGACATGCCGAGGGAGCGGCCGGAGCGCGCGTGCCTCGATTATCACATCGGCCGCTGCAAGGCCCCGTGCATCCTCGCGCAGTCGCAGGAAGACTATTGCGCGATGATCGACGAAGTGGTGCTGTTCCTCGACGGCCGTGCGGACGAGGTGATCCGTCGCGTCCGTGACCGCATGGACGACGCGGCGCGGACGCTGGATTTCGAGCGCGCGGCTGAGCTGCGCGACGCGCTGCGCCATCTCGAGCGGATGGAGGAGCCGACGATCATCGTCGAGGTCGAGGGTGCGGACCGTGACGTCATCGGCTACGCGCGTGACGGGGACGACGCCTGTGTGGCGATCCTGCGTATCCGCAAGGGCAAGCTGCTGGCGCGTGATCATCGGTTCGTCGAGAACATCGAGGGCGAAGACGACGCCGCGGTCCTGTCGGCATATCTGGCGCGAACGTACGTGACGTCCGACGAGCGTGCGTCGGAGCTGCTCGTGCCGTTCGACTTCGAGGATCGCGAGGCGATCGAGGCATCGGCGCGCGGCACGCGCGTCTTCGCGCCTCAGCGGGGGCCGCGCCGTGAGCTCGTGGACCTCGCGCAGCAGAATGCGCGTCACCTGCTCGAGGAGCTCAAGCTGTCCACGCTCGAGAGCGACGAGCGCGCGACGAATCCGGTCTACGAGCTCGGACGCGAGCTCGGCTTGCAGCGCCTCCCGCGATCATTCGTGTGTTTCGACATCTCGACCGCGCAGGGCACGGACACCGTGGGCTCCTGCGTGTGGTTCGAGAACGGACGGCCGCGCCGCGCGGAGTATCGCAAGTTCAAGGTGAAGTCCGTGGTCGGCACGGACGACTTCGCGTCGATGAGCGAGGTGGTGGGCCGGTACTTCCGACGTCGTATCGACGAGCAGAAGCCGCTGCCGGACCTTGTCGTCATCGACGGCGGCAAGGGCCAGCTCGGCGCCGCTGCCGACGCCGTCCGGGCGCTGGGCCTCGAGTCGCTGCAGCTCGTGAGTCTTGCGAAGCGGGAGGAGGAGATCTTTGTGCTCGGGCGCTCGGAATCGGTGCGGTTGTCCCGCCGGTCGCCCGGGCTGCGCATGCTGCAGCAGGCACGCGATGAGGCGCATCGTTTCGCCGTGACATACAATCGCCAGCGGCGATCGATCCGCACGGTCACATCGGAGCTGCTTACTATTCCGGGCATCGGTCCATCGAAGCGTCGTCTCCTGCTGCAGACGTTCGGCAGCGTGCAGGGCGTGCGCGACGCGACGGTGGAACGGATCGCGGCGCTGCCCGGCTTCTCCGTCGCCAGCGCCCAGCGGCTGCTCGAATCGCTGGCGCGGCGTGGCGAGCGCGCCGAGGCGGAACCGGCGGCCGCCGCAGTGCCACCAGACGTGGATGCAATAGGCGCCGCCCATGAAGCGCCTAACGCCGATCACGAATCACCGAGCTCACCGGATGTTCCCGATCCTTCTTCCACCGTTCCCCATCCGTGACAACCTGGACTCTCCGCTGCTCTGCCTGTGGCCACGAGGAACCGAGTGCCGCGCGCGTCGGTACGTGCCCGAAGTGCGGCCAGCCGTTTCTCGCCGAGATCACGTCCGCGCCATCGCGGTCCGCATTGCGGCCGCGCTGGGACATCTGGCGCTATGCGGACGCGCTTCCGCTCGCCGACGGGGAAGCGCCGGTCTCGCTTGGCGAGGGATTCACGCCGCTCATCGAGCTGCCGCACCTGGCAACAGAGGTCGGCGTTAGGCGGCTCTGGGTCAAGGATGAAGCGGTGAATCCCACGGCGTCGTTCAAGGCGCGTGGGCTGAGTGCCGCCGTCACACGCGCGCGCTCGCAGGGCGTGCCGGGCCTCGTGGTGCCGACCGCGGGCAACGCGGGTGCCGCGCTCGCGGCGTATGGCGCAGCCGCGGGCATGCGCGTCCGCGTCTACGCGCCCGCAACCACGCCGGCACCGATTCTCGATACCATCCGTGCGGTCGGCGCCGACCTCCAGCTCGTCGATGGCCACATCGGCGATGCGGGCAAGGCAGCAACCGCGTTTGCCGCGTCGGACGGCTACTTCAACGTCGCCACGCTGCGTGAGCCATACCGCGCCGAAGGCAACAAGACTCTGGGGTACGAGCTCGCGGAGCAGCTGGACTGGCGGTTGCCGGACGTCGTCGTGTATCCCACCGGGGGCGGAGAGGGCGTGATCGGCATGTGGAAGGCGTTCGCCGAGATGGTGCGCTGGGGTTGGCTTCCCAAGGAAACCCGGTTTCCGCGCGTCGTCGTCGCGCAGGCGGACGGATGCGCGCCTCTCGTGCGGGCATTCAAGGCGGGTGCGGAATCCGCGACGGCGTGGGAGAAGCCCACCACCCATGCGGCTGGGCTTCGCGTTCCGGGACCCTTGGGAGATCGGCTCGTCCTGAAAGCGCTCCGCGAGAGTGGCGGCGACGCCGAGAGCGCGAGCGAAGACGCGATCCGGCGTGATACGCTGCGGCTCGCGTCTGCCAGCGGGATCGATGCAGCGCCGGAGGGCGGGTGCGCGTTGGCCGTCACCCGCCAGCTCGTGAAGGCCGGACGGCTCGACCGCGGCGCGGAAGTGGTCATCTACAACACGGGCAGCGGCGCGTCGTACCGTTGAGCCTCCTCGGTCAGGATTCCGTGCGCGCGTCCTGACCAAGGCTGGCACAGACCGCCGGCCGACTGATAACTTTTCTGGCTGTGCCGATAGCCATCCTCGATCCCTTCAGTGGCATCTCCGGGGACATGACCCTGGGCGCGCTGATCGACCTCGGGTTGAGCGCGGAGTGGCTCACGTCGCTTCCGCAGCGACTCGGGCTCGACGGGGTTACGGCGCACGTCTCGGACGTGCGCCGTGCCGGAATCGCCTGCAAGAAGGTCGATTTTACCATCCCGCCTCAGCCGCACGGACGGCACCTCAGCCATATCCGGAAGATCCTGGACGCATCGGGTGCGCCTTCCGAAGTCAGGGATCGGGCGGACGCTGCGTTCACCGCGGTCACGGCGGCGGAAGCCGAGATCCACGGCACCACGCTGGAGCGAGTACACCTCCACGAGGTGGGGTCCGTTGATGCGATCCTCGACATCCTCGGATCCGTCTGGGGCCTTCACGAGCTGGGCATCAGCCGTGTGTACTGCGGGACGTTGACGCTGGGCGACGGCTTCGTCAAAGCCGCGCACGGGGTGCTGCCCGTGCCCGCGCCCGCGACGCTGAAGCTGCTGGAAGGGATGCCGGTTCGGACCGGGCCGGACGGCGCAGGCGAGCTCGTCACGCCGACGGGCGCCGCGCTCGTACGCGTCCTCTCTTCCGGCTTCACACCGACGGAATTCACGCCGCTGAGATCAGGCTTCGGCGCCGGCACGAAGGATCCGACGGACCGGCCTAACGCGCTTCGCATTATCCTTGCTGAAGACGTTCCGGCAGGCGCCGACGTGCGCGGGAGCGACGACGCGCTCGTGTGGCTCGCGACGGACGTCGATGACATGACGCCCGAGCACGTCGCCGCCGCCGCGGATTCGCTCCGCGAGGCAGGAGCACTCGATGTGACGTGCATCACGCTAGTAATGAAGAAGGGCCGCGTCGGAACGCGAATCGAATTGCTCTGTCGACCGGTCGACGCCGATCGGTTGGAATCGCTGCTGTTCGCGCGCACAACCACGCTGGGCGTGCGCCGGACCCACGTGATGCGTCGCGCGCTCCCGCGCGACGTTCGCACGGTGAACGTGCTGGGCCACGATGTGCGTGTGAAGGTCTCGGCGTTGCCGGACGGCCGGCGCCGCGCCAAACCGGAGTATGAGGACGTCCGCTCGGTGGCCGAGGCCACCGGGCGAACGCTGCAGGATGTCACCACGCTCGCCCACGCGGCCACGGAACGGGCTTAGCCGGGGCAGGGTAGGATCACTGAATGCGCGGCGCTCGCGGCGCCTCGCTCCACCCAGGAGAAGGTCATGATGGTGCGAAAGACGTTCATGCTCGCGGCGCTCACTGCGGCGCTTCCGGCCGGTGCGTTTGCGCAGGCCGCTGCGGCCAAGTGCGAGATCGATGATGGGAAGCCAAACGAGCTCAAGGATGCGCGGACCGCCCTCGTCACGGCGGGACTGGTCGCGAAGCCAGAAGAGAAGAAGAAGCAGCTCTCGAAGGCCATCGGGCTCGTCACGAGCCCGAAGGCGAACGCGAATCAGGTCGGGCGCAACTGGCTCCTCGGCCGCGCGCTCGTGACCTACGCGTCGCTGCCCGATCAGCCTATGGTCGTTCCGAAGGCCAGCCTCGGCTACGCGGGCGGCGCGCAGGACCAGATCGACCTCGTGGTCGCCGCAGACTCGGCGTTCGACGTCGTGGAGCAGGCGATGCCGCAATGCGAGTCCGAGACGGAGCAGTATCGTCGCGTGCCGTACGTGCCGCTCGTGAACCAGGCCGTCAATCTGTATAACGCCAAGCAGGTGGATTCGGCGGTCGCGATCGCGAATCGAGCTCTCATGATCTACCCGAAGTCACCGGTTGCGTACAACGTGATCGGGAACGCGGCGCAGGGGAAAAACGACATCCCTGGCGCGGTCGACGCATTCAAGAAGATGCTCGACGCAATCGGCACTGATACGGCGTACGCCGATGAGAAGAAGCAGGTCATGATGAACATCCCCCAACTGCTCGCGGCGGCCGCGGAGACCGCTGAGGGCCCCAAGAAGGCCGAATATGCGAAGCAGGCTGCCGAGGGGTATAACGCCTATCTGAAGGAGTATCCGGGCGATGCGGGCGCGCAGTCGGGACTGGCGCGCGTGCAGCTCATGGCCGGTGACAGCGCGAGCGCGAACAAGATCTACGCAGATATGCTCTCCGCTCCGGATCGCTACAGCGACATGCAGCTGCTCGAAGCCGGCGTGAACGCGGCACGGGCGGACCGCTCGAAGGAAGCCGCACTGCTGTTCGAGGCTGGCCTGAAGAAGAATCCGTACTACCGCGATGGGCTGTTCAACCTGTCCGTTACGTATCTCCAGAGTGGTCAGCTCGACAAGATGCCGCCCGTGATGGAGCGTCTCATTGTCGTGGACCCCAACAATCCGGAGAACTACCGGGTGCTGGTGAACTACTATCAGGAGAAGGTGAAGGCCGAGAAGGTGACGGCGAACAAGAACAAGCTCAGCGATTCGGTGCTGAAGTACTACAAGCTGTTCAGCGAGCCGGCGGTCAAGGTCACCTTCAATCTCTTCAGCCACGATGGGGCAAAGCACACGCTCGCGGGTGCCATCGAGAATTTGTCGCCGGCGGCGAAGACCTACGCTCTGAAGGTCGAATTCCTCGACAACACCGGAAATACGGTGGCGACGCAGGAAGCGACGGTCGGCCCCGTGGATCCGAAGGCGTCGAAGCCATTCCGGATTAACGTCGAGAAGGACGGAGTGGCAGCGTTCAAATACGCGCCCGTCGATAAGTAGCCCTTCCGCGAGAATCTCTCTGGGCCGCAGCGAGCGCCGAACACACCGAGTGTTCGGCGCTCGTCGCGTTAAGCGCCCGGGATCGGCTCGAACGGGCATTCGTTCTGGTGTCGGAAGTGATTATGCCCGATTGTTTTCGCCGACCTGAGGTACTAAAATACGTGAGCTGTAACCCGTTGGCTTTTCGGAAGTCCCGGAGACGCCTCGTTGCGTCTCACGTTCTGGTGGAGTGAATGGTTCGAGTAGCGCGCGTCGCTGACGGTAGTATCGCGGAAGAGATAGGCATCATTCCCGGAACCGAGCTCCTCGCGGTCAACGGGCGCGCGCTCGCAGACTTCCTCGACTGGGAGTTTCTCACCGCGGATGACGAGCTCGTCATCGACGCCCGGCTGCCCGACGGCGAGGCGGTGATCTACGAAATCGAGCGCCCGGAAGGCGAGGCGATTGGCGTCGAGCTCGAGCCACCCACCGTGCGCCGCTGCGCAAATCGCTGCGAGTTCTGCTTCATCGAGGGCCTGCCGAAAGGCTTGCGCAAGAACCTCTACATTCGCGACGACGACTATCGGCTGTCGTTCGCCTACGGGAACTTCGCCACGCTCTCGAACATGAAGGAGCGGGACGAGCAGCGGATCATCGAGTACCGCCTTTCTCCGCTGTACGTGTCCGTGCACGCCACGCCATGGGACGCGCGCCGGGTGCTGCTCAACAATCCGAAGGTTCCGAATATCGTCGAGCAGCTGACGCGGCTAGCGGAGCACGGTATTCAGTTTCACTGCCAGATGGTGATCGTTCCCGGTCTCAACGACGGTGAGGTGCTCGAGCAATCGCTCACCGACCTCTGGACTCTCGGGGACGCTGTCATCTCGGTCGCCGTCGTGCCCGTCGGGCTGACCCAGTTCTCGCACCTCTACACCGGCGAGTCGATGGGCGCGGAGCGTACGCGGGCGCTCCTGAGTGTCGTCGAGCGCTGGGCGACGCGAGCCAGCGAAGAGCGCGGAGATCCGTGGCTCTACGGCTCCGATGAGCTGTACCTGCTCGCCGGATTCGAGCTTCCCGCCGCGAGCCACTACGGCGACTATGCCCAGATCGAGAACGGCGTTGGTTCCGTGACGTCCCTTCGCGAGCGGGTGAAGGCGGGTGCACCGTCCCTGCCACGGCTCGAAGGCCGACGCATTGGGGTCGTGACGGGGACGTCGATGGCGCCGCTCATGCCGCAGCTGCTCGCACAGCTCGAAGCGTCGACGGGCGCGACGTTCGTGCTCATTCCGACGACGAACTCACTGTTTGGGCCAACCACCACGACAGCCGGGCTGCTCGTCGGCGCCGACATTCGGCGCGCGCTCGACGGCCGCGTTGACCTCGATCTCGCGCTCATCCCGGCCGAGACGATCAACGACAGCGGACTGTTCCTCGACGATGAGCGGTTCATCGCCGTGCGCGAATCGCTGCCCATCCCCGTTTATCCCTCCTATGACTTCATCGACGTGCTGTCGTTGGAGGGCCAGGGCGCACGGGTGGCGCCGGGAGCGCGCGCCGCATGAACGTTCCAGTCGTCGCGCTCATCGGCCGGCCTAACGTCGGCAAGTCGGCGCTCTTCAATCGCATCGTGGGTGGCCAGACCGCCATCGTGAGCGACGAGGCGGGCACGACCCGCGACCGACATTTCGCGGAAGCGGAGTGGAACGGTCGATTGTTTTGGCTGGTGGACACCGGCGGCGTCACGCATGATCCGCGCGCGCCGATGGACGTCGAGATTCGCAAGCAGGTCGATCAGGCGATCGCCGAGGCGGACCTGCTGTTGCTGGTCGTGGACGCGAAGGCCGGCGTGCACCCGATGGACTCGCGAGTCGTGGACATGCTCCGCGAGGCGCGCAAGCCGTGGCTCCTCGTGGCCAACAAGGCGGACGACCCGCGATCGACGGACTTCTATGAGTTCTACCGGCTCGGCGCGGGCGACCCGATTCCAGTCTCCGCCACGAACGGGAAGAATTCGGGCGATCTGCTCGACCTCGTGGTCGAGAAGATGCCGACGGCGCCGCCAGAGGCGCAGGACGCGCTTCGCGTCGCCGTCGTGGGCAGGCCTAACGTTGGCAAGTCATCGTTCGTGAACCGGCTGCTGGGCGAGGAACGGCTTGTTGTCTCCGAGGTTGCCGGGACGACGCGTGACGCCATCGACACGCCGATGCGCTACCACGAACGCACCATCGTGTTCATCGATACGGCGGGCTTGCGCCGTCAATCCAGGGTGGATGACGGAATCGAGTTCTACTCGTCGCTGCGGTCGCGTCGCGCCATCGAGCGCGCGGACATCTGCCTGCTGATGATCGACGCGGTCGAGGGGCTGCAGAATCAGGATCTCAAGATCGCGAACCTGGCGTGGGAAGCAGGGCGGGGTCTGATCGTGATCGTCAACAAGTGGGACCTCAAGGAGAAGGACGACAAGACCGCCGCACATTTCCAGCGGGACGCGACCGAGCGTGTGCCGTTCCTCGGCTTCGTTCCATTCCTGTTCACGTCGGCGCGAACCGGCCAGCGCGTGTCTCGTGTGCTGGACCAACTGCTCGAAGTCGATGCCGAGCGATCGAAGCGAATCACGACGTCTCAGGTGAACACCACCCTCGAGGCGCTCATCGCACGACGCCAGCCGCCGCAGGCTGCCGGGCGCGAGATCAAGCTGCTGTACGCAACGCAGGTCGAAGTCGCGCCGCCAACCATCGCGGTCTTCGGCAACCATCCGGAGCTGCTGGCCGAGCATTACGTCCGGTACCTTCACAACGGGTTCCGTGAGGCGTGGGGGTTTACGGGAAGTCCGTTGCGCATCGTGCTCCGACGGCGCGCCGCGTAAGTGACACCATACCTGGGTATCGTGCTCGCCTACGTGGTGGGATCGATCCCGGCAGCATACATCGCAGGCAAGGTCACGCGCGGCATCGACCTGCGGCAGCACGGCTCAGGGAACCTTGGCGCGACGAACGTCTACCGTGTGCTTGGAGCGAAGACGGCCATCGCCGTGTTGCTGTTCGACGCCGCGAAAGGTGCCGTGCCGGCGCTATGGTTTCCGCAACTGTTCGGCGTCGATCGCGCCGGGCCCCACGCCGTGACGGTGTGGGCAATCGCGTTCGGCATCGCGGCGATCATCGGTCACGTCAGGCCCGTGTTCCTGTTGTGGAAAGGGGGCGGGAAGGGGGTAGCGACAGCGTCTGGCGTGTTCGGGGCGCTCGCTCCCGCGGCGATCGGGGTAACGTTGCTGGTGTGGTTCTCAGTCCTCGTCCTCAGCGGTTACATGTCGCTCGCCTCGCTCGCCGGTGCCGCCGTACTGCCGTTCGCGATCGCGATCCTTCGCGGTATTCGCTCGCCGCTGTTTGCGGTCAGCGTGATCGTGGCGGCGTTCGTCTTCTGGACCCATCGCTCGAACATCGGCCGACTCCGACGCGGCGAAGAGCCCCGCTTCGGACCAAAGAAGCCGCCCGAGCCATGAAGTGCGCGGTGATCGGCGCCGGAGCATGGGGTACCGCACTCGCGAACGTGCTCGCCACGAACGGGCATTCGGTTGCGCTCTGGGCGCGCGAGCCCGACGTCGTCGACACCGTCAACCAGATCCGCGAGAACCGTCGGTTTCTTCCCGGCATCTGTATCGACGATGGGGTGCGCGCCACCGGCGTCATCGCCGACGCGTTAGGCGACGCCGAGCTCGTGACCTACGTTGCGCCGTCGCACGCGCTGCGCGAGGTGGCGTCCAGCGGCGCGGGGGCCGTACGACCGGGCGCGGTTCTCGTCGTCGCCAGCAAGGGCATCGAACGCGGAACGCTCGCGATCATGTCCGACGTCGTCGCGGATGCGGTACCCGGCCATGCGGTGGTCGCGCTCTCAGGGCCGAGCTTCGCGGCCGAAGTCGCGAACGGTCAGCCGACGGCGGTCGTCGCGGCGTCGCACGACCGCGCGGCGGCAGCGCGCGTTCAGCGGTCGCTGAGCTCGGACGTGTTTCGCGTGTACACGCATGACGACGTCGTCGGCGTCGAGCTGGGTGGAGCGCTCAAGAACGTGATGGCCGTGGCGACCGGCATTGCCGAGGGTCTGGGCCTCGGATTCAATTCGCGCGCCGCACTCATCACGCGCGGTCTCGCCGAGATGACGCGGCTCGGTACGGCGCTGGGTGCGAGTCCCGCGACGTTTGCCGGGCTGGCAGGACTCGGCGATCTCGTGCTCACGTGCACCGGGGCTCTCAGTCGCAACCGCGCGCTCGGCCTGGAGCTTGGCGCGGGAAAGACCCTCGATGACGCATTGCAGGGAAAGGATTCGGTCGCGGAAGGAGTGCTCAACACGATCAGCGCGCGCGCGTTGGCGGAGCGCGAGGGAGTGGACATGCCTATCGTCCAGGCAGTGCATCGCGTTCTCTTCGAGTCGCAACCGGCGCGGCTCGCCATCGCGGAGCTCATGACCCGCGAATTGCGCGCGGAGCGGGACTGATGGCCGCGAAGGAGGAACCGGTCCAGGAGTTCTTCTCCATCGGCGATGTGTGCGGATTGACCGACCTCAAACCGCACGTCCTTCGGTACTGGGAGAGCCAGTTCCGCTTTCTCAACCCGGCGAAGAACCGTTCCGGCAATCGCGTCTATCAGCGACGCGAGGTCGAGCTCATCATGCTCGTGAAGCACTTGTTGTACACTGAGAAGTACACGATCGACGGCGCCAGGCAGCGCATCGAGGAGCAGCGCCGGGCGGGGTCGTTACGCGCCGAGGCGCGCGCTGCGCTCGACGTCCAGATGATTCGCGATCTCGAGCTGCAGCTTCAGAGCATCGTTCGGATCCTCGAGGGCGCCGAAGCGCCGCAGCCCGCGTCGACCGGGGGTGGGGGACGACATGAACCCGAACCGTCAGCGCCGTGAGCTACGCGCACGTCGTATGTGTCATCCCCGCGCTCAACGCTGCTCCGACGCTGCGCGGGGTCGTCACCGGACTTCGTGAATCGCTTCCTGGCAGCCATATCACGGTGGTGAATGACGGCTCGATGGATGGGACGCACACCGTTGCCGAGCCGATCGTCGACGAGACCATCCGGTTCACACGGAACCGCGGGAAGGGGGCTGCGCTTCGAGCGGGCTTTCGGGCCGCGCTCGACCGTTGCGCCGAGGTCGTTCTCACGATCGACGCTGATGGTCAGCACGACGCTGCGTTCGCCCCAGCGCTCGTCGAGGCGCTTGGGACCGCGGACCTCGCGATCGGAGCGCGCGATCGCCGATCGCCGGACATGCCGGCTGGTCGTCGCCTGACGAATCGAATGTCCGCGGCCGCGGTGAGCCGATGCATCGGTCGCACTGTGGACGATGCCCAGAGCGGGTACCGCGCCGTTCGCGCCGCCGTGCTGCCATACATCTTGCCGCGGGGCGATCGCTACGAGTTCGAGACCGAGTTTCTTATCCTCGCCGGCCGGCGCGGATATCACATCGTCTACGTGCCCATCTCGACCCGATACCCGGCGATCGTGCCCAGCCAGTTCAGACCCGTCCGTGACTCGGCGCGAATCATTGGATCGCTGTTGCGGTTCTCCGTGGGGGCTGAGCGCTGATGCGGCTCCTCTGTACGAACGATGACGGGATCCTCGCCTACGGACTCGAGTGTCTGGTTCGTGCCGCCGAGCCGCTCGGCGAGATCACCGTCGTTGCCCCCGACCGCGAGCAGAGTGCGACGAGTCATTCGCTCACGCTGCATCACCCGCTGCGGCCGGTGAACCGCGGGGAGCGGCGGTATCAGGTCGATGGGACACCGACGGACTGTGTCATGCTGGCCGTCGAAGCGCTGATGGACGCACGCCCGGACTACGTGCTCAGCGGCATCAATCACGGTCAGAACATGGGCGAGGATGTGCTGTATTCGGGCACGGTCGCGGCGGCCATGGAAGGCCTCGCGCTTGGGATCCCATCCATAGCGATCTCGTTTGCCGGCGGCGATCTTCGCGCGGACGTGTCCCTGCTCGATGACCAGATCGAAGTCCTGACCCCGCTCCTGGCACACCTCACCTCACTGCCGAAGTTTCCGGACCATACGTTGCTGAACGTGAACTTGCCGCCGGTGCGGGCGAGTGAGATTCGTGGGGTTCGCCTGACGAGGCTCGGTCGGCGAGTATACTCCGATTCGCTGCGGCCAATGGAAGATCCGTGGGGTCGCCCGATTTATTGGATCGGCGGCGGTTCCGTGAATTGGGAGGCGAGCGGCGTCGGCTCAGACTTTCGTGCGGTAGATGAGGGCTATGTGTCGGTAACGCCCTTGCACCTCGACTTGACGCACCGTGACATGCTCGAGGCCGCGGAGACCTGGTGGCGGGAACTGTAGGCCCGGAATTCCGAGGCGCGCGCCGGCGCCTCGTCGAAACGCTGCAGGCGAACGGTATCCGCGACCTCGCGGTGCTGCACGCCATCGACCGTACGCCCCGGCACCTCTTCGTCCCGACCGGGGTGAGGCACCGCGCCTACGAGGATTCCGCGCTGCCGATCGGCAACGCGCAGACGATCTCGCAACCATCGGTCCACGCGCGCTACCTGGAGCTGCTCCGCCTCACCGGCAAGGAGCGCGTGCTGGAGGTGGGCACCGGCACCGGCTATCAAACCGCGCTGCTCTCGCACCTCGCGGCACAGGTATTCTCGATCGAGCGCGTGTCGGCGCTCTACGACAAGGCGCGTGAGATTCTACGGCAACTGGATGTGCGCAACGTCTCCATGCTGCTTGGCGACGGGACGATCGGCTGGCGCGAGTATGCGCCGTACGACGCCATTCTCGTGAGCGCGGGAGCGCCTGACGTGCCTACGCCGCTCGTCGACCAGCTGGCCGAAGGGGGAACGCTGCTCATTCCGTTGGGCAACAAGGATGAGCAGGTGCTCGTGAGCCTCGAGCGGAAGGACGGAGCCATCGTCCGACGTGACATCGCGCCCGTCAGATTCGTCCCGCTCTGGGGCACGCACGGTTGGCAAGGATGACCTGACCGGCTGGGTGCCATTCCGTGTCATACGCACCCGTGTCAGGAGCAGCCGGATGGCCGAGCACAAGATCGAGGACACCAATCCGCCCGTGGCGCGCCGCGCTGTGCGTCCGTTCGTCGGCCCCGCCGGCGCCGCGGCCCCCGCACGCCCCTTGCTCCGGCCGACTGGCCCCGTGGGTCGACCGAGCCCAGCGCCGTTCGCGCCCCCGCTCGCCACAGCGCGGCCCGCGTTAGGCACGACGGCGAACGCGACGCCGGCCGCTCCGGCAACCGATGCCACGATGAGCGAAGCCGTTGCGCCGGTGGAGCCGCCCGAGCCATCCCAACTGCCTTCGCTCGAGCCGGAGTCGCGGCCACCGATCACGAGCGAGATGGTCGCCCTCGACACGTTTGCCGCCTTCGACGCTGTCTGGGGACGGTCGACGACGCCTGCCGCATCGCCGCTCGTCGAGCCGGTCACTTCCCCAATCGACGAGGCATCGTTAGGCAGTGGAGCGGGCGCGCACGAGCTCTGGGCGGAGGACATCACCGCAGCAGAGCTCGACGCAACGCTCGCTGTCGAGGAGCCGTCCGGACCGGCGGCCGCCACCGAGCGCGGTGTTGCGCCATCCGACACCATCGACGGCGGCTGGCCGACCATCACCACGCCGAGCTCCGCAATGCCGGCGTGGCTCGTCGACGATCCGACGGAGCTCTCGCCGCCACGTCAGCCGTCGTCCGACCTTGTCGTGGCCGAGGCCAACGACAACTTGGCCGACCAGCGCGATGAAGCAGTGGACGCTCGTGCCGCGCACGGCCTGCGCGTGTCGGCCGTATTGGATCGGCTGGCGGCGCGGGTCCGCGGTGGCGAGATTGACATTTCGTCCGTTGCGCCAGAAGCGCCTGATGCCGCTGTCCTCGCTTCGGTGCTCGCCGCGCTTCTTGGAGGGTCGAGCAGCCGCTGAGGAAGAGTGGCCACGGTACATCTCGAAGTGGTCGGGAAGGTCCAGGGAGTTGGCTTTCGCTGGTTCGTGCGCGAGGTCGCCCGCCGCGCGGAGCTTTCTGGGTGGGTTCGAAACCGCGAGGATGGGTGTGTGGAGATCGCGGCGGCGGGACCCGAACCGGCCATTGCCGAGCTGGTGTCGGCTGCTCGCACTGGGCCTCCAGGCGCACGGGTCGATCGCGTCAGCGAGCTGTCGCTGGCGGGAATCGACGAGCTTCCACGACCGTTCACCGTGACTCGCTAGCGTGACGTCTTCCCTCAACGTATCGGCGACTGGCGTCGACGAGCTTCGCCGCGCCATCCGCGACGTCCCGGATTTTCCGAAGCCCGGCATCGTGTTCAAGGACATCACGCCGCTGCTGGCGGATGGGCGCCTCTTTCGGCAGGCCTGTGAGTCCATGGCGGCGCCGTTCGCCAACCAGGGGATCGATGTCGTCGCCGCCATCGAAAGCCGCGGGTTCTTGCTTGGCGGCACAATCGCTACGGCGCTGGGCGTCGGTCTGGTACCGATTCGGAAAGTGGGCAAGCTCCCGTTCGAGAGTCGACGCGTGACGTATGCGCTGGAATACGGCACTGACGCGCTCGAGGTGCATGTCGACGCCTGCATCACCCGGGCGACCGTGCTCGTCGTCGACGACGTGCTCGCGACCGGGGGCACGGCGGCAGCCGCATGCGAGCTGATCGAATCGGTGGGGGGGACGGTGAAGGGGTGCAGCTTTCTCATCGGCCTGACCTTCCTCAACGGCGCCGATCGCCTCACGGGCCGCGCGACGCACACCGTCCTGACCTACTAGCGGCGTCCAGCGCCGGTTGCTGGGGCGCGGGCCGGCTGCCAGGGACCCGTTCACGCAACAAAAGCAGCTTTCGTACGGCACAGCGGCCCAATAACTTTGTCGGTCTGGCCAAGGGCGCACGGCCGCGGTCGCGGTCCGCCGAGTGGGCTGCGCCATGCCAATTCGCCCCTGTAGCTCAGATGGATAGAGCAGCGGTTTCCTAAACCGTTGGCCGCGTGTTCGAGTCACGCCAGGGGCATCCATTCCGAGCGCGACATGAGCCATCACATATCACAACAGCGATGACGAAGACTGGAGCAGCAGCTGGGCCTGCATTCGACGACAGGGCGGAATCCGCCATGGATTGGGCGCGGACGAACGCCAAGCCGATCGGCATCGCCGTCGCGGTCGTCGCGCTGGCCGCCATCGCGTGGGTGGTGGCGAAGCAGTATCGCGACCGTCGTGCGGACGCCGCGGACGTCGCGCTCAACCGCGCGCGCCAGAGCTATACCCAAGGCAATCTCCCACTTGCCCAGACAGACTTGAAGCGCGTCATCACCAGGTTTGGCGGGAGCGCTGCTGGCAGCCAGGCGACCATGCTTCTGGCGCAGGCGTTTTACGAGCAAGGGAAGCCGGACAGCGGCCTCAAGGCCCTCAATGACGGCAAGCCGTCCGATACCGACGAAGCCGCGTTCGAGGCGCTGAAGGGCGCCGGATTCGAACAGAAGAAGGACTACGCGCAGGCAGCGGAGCGTTACCGCACGGCGGCGACCCTGGCGAAGGAAAAGGCCGCGAAGGACCGATATCTCGCCGATGCAGCCCGGGCGTTGACCTCTGGAGGCAAGAAAGATGAGGCGGCGAAGATCTGGTCGTCGTTGGCGAACGACAATGCGTCTCCGTTTGCCGCGGAGGCTCGGGTAAGGCGGGGCGAGTTGGTTGCGAGTCCGGCGACGAAATAGGCGTCTCGTCGGCCGGACGGGGCTGACATCGCTGGGGGCGGACTGGACCACAGTCCGCCTTCTCTTTTGCCTCGTGCGACAGCTACCTATAATATGTATTATGTAAACTACACTCTGTGGGAAACTGTGGGAATCTCGCCGTGTACCTCCCCACGATCCCATACTCGCGCGGCCAACACGAGGCGAAAGTCCAAAGCTCGCACTCGCCTACGACGCCAGTTCGCCGCGGAAAACGATCCGGCCTTCGCCGCTGAGCGACGGCGTGATGATGCCCGGCGCCGTTTCGCGGAACCTCACGCGCAGCAGTCGTCCCGATCGCGTTCGGATCGTGGTGGTCACTCCACGCGCCTCGCCCCATTCGCCAAGAAGCGCCGCGGTCGCCACAGAGCCTGTTCCGCACGCGAGCGTCTCATCTTCCACACCGCGTTCGTACGTTCGGACGGCCCAGCTCCCGTCGTTTGCCGGCGCGACAAAGTTGACGTTCGCGCCCGCCCGAAGAGACGGGTCGTAGCGGATCGGGCGGCCACGACCAACCACGTCGATGGCCTCCACGTCGCCGCACAGGACGACCACGTGCGGCACTCCAACCACCGCGAAGCCAATCCGTCGCTCGCCGGCCTGCGTCATGAACGGCGCCTGAGGCGTCAGCTCGGCGACCGGCTGAAGGTCGATTTCCGGGCCGTCCGCCGCGAGCCGGCCGCGAGCGGGCCCCGCAGTGGTACCAAACGCGAATTCCTCGCCTTCCCTCACGATGCCCAGCTCGGCGGCGAGTCTCACGCTGCACAACGAAGCGTTCCCACAGAGCTCTGCCAGCGAACCATCGCGGTTCAGGTAACGAATCGAGAAACGCTGCGTGTGCAGCGTCGGCGGCTCCACGAAGACGATACCGTCCGCGCCGACGCCCGTACCTCGTGCGCAAAGCGCGTCGATCACGGACGGCTGCTCGAGCACGCCTGCCGGCTCCTCTCGTGCATCGACGAACACGAAGTCGTTTCCGGATCCGGTGAGCTTGTAAAACCGCCGCCCATAACTCGTCATCAGACCTTTCCCGTCAGCGCCCACCAGCGCAGCCTCCAGACCATCCAGACCGCTTCCCGGACGATGCGCTTTGACATCTTGCTCTCGCCTTCGGTGCGGTCCACAAAAACGATCGGGATCTCGGCTATTCGGAAGCCCTTTTTCCAGGCCCTGAAACTCATTTCGATCTGAAACGCATAACCGTTGGACTTTACGGCACTTAGGTCGATCGTTTCAAGGACTTTCCGCCGGAAGCACTTGAACCCGCCTGTCGAGTCGAACAGCTGCAAACCGGTGATCGCACGGGCGTAGATGTTTGCCGCATAGCTCAGGAGGAGCCGAGGCATTGGCCAGTTCACCACGGTGACTCGCCCGTTCCGATAGCGAGATCCGAGCACCAGGTCCGCATCCTCAATGCGCCGCAGAAACTCCGGCAAATGATCGGGGTTGTGCGAGAAGTCCGCGTCCATCTCGAAGACGTAGTCGTAGCTGCGCGCGAGCGCCCAGCGAAAGCCTTCGAGATACGCGGTCCCCAGGCCCAGTTTTGACGGCCGATGCAGCGCAGACACGCGTGAATTGGCCGCCGCGATCTCGTCGACGATCGCGCCGGTTCCGTCTGGTGACCCGTCGTCGACGATGAGCATGTCGATGCGGGCGTCCTTCGACAGGACCGACTCGATGAGCGGGCGGATGTTCTCGCGTTCGATGTACGTTGGAACGATGACGAGCGCTCGCTCAGACACGCGATCTTCGCTCCGCAAAGGCCCCTGCAAGCCACCAGCACGCCGCGACTGCGAGCGCGATAAGGGTCACGGTCTTTCCGGTTTGGTAGGAGGCACTGTCGAAGCTGAGCTCGACTGTCCGGGCTCCTGCGGGGAGCTCGACACCGATGAGCGTATAGTCCGCCCGCCCGAGCTTCGCCCTCTGCCCGTTCACGGTCGCTTGCCAGCCGGGATAATAGTTCTCCGAGACTACCAACGCGGAGCCGGCCGGTGCCGCCGCATCGAGCGATAGCGTCATCTTCCCTGGCTCGTAGTGCGTCACACTCACTCGCGTAGCCAGCGGCGCCGGCAGCGCCGTGACGGTGCGCGCCGTGACGGCTGCCCCGGTGTCGAACAGGGCGGCGCGACGGACATCGAACCGGGGGTCGAGCACGGTGTTGAGCACCTGATCGCCGGGTGCCTTTACGATCACCGGCGCAAGCCACGCCATCGAGTTGTCACCTGGAAGCTCGAACAGGTAGACCATGGAGCCTGCCGCGTTCCGCACGGGTCCGACGACGCGCCGCACGCCCGGAAGCGGAACCGAATCCGTATTCGTCAGCCAGAAGCGGGCGTTCGTCAGCGCCCAGAAGTTCGGGTTCGCGAGCTGCCGCCCGCCCTCCTGGAGGCCAAGCAGCTCATCGTACCGACCGAGCTGATTGCCGTGGTAGCCGAGCACGTCGCGAACGCGCTCGATCATGAGGCCGTTGGCCTGCCCGCCGGGCCGCAGGAACGGATCGCTGCGCGCGAGATCGTTGCCTAACGGTAGCGGGATCACCCGGCCCGGCTGCGCCTGGTTCCTGATGTACTGAATCGTGGAGTCGCTCGCGTACAGCTGCGCCGCGGGCGGCGAGAACATCCAGTACGATCGCTCGACGGTCCAGAGGTCGATCGCCGCGGCGCCAATCAGGATCGATGCGCCGATGGCGGCCTGCAGGCGCTTCGTCGACATCGCCCAGATGATACCGATCGCGATCGCCACGAACGCAAATGATCGAACCGCGCCGAGCGCCAGATCAGCCGAGTTCTCGAGGACCCAATCGGCACGCTCCGGCGCAGCAATCGTCATCGTGAGGTTCGTCAGGCCGCCCGAGGCGCCGAGTATCGCGATCAGGGCCGCGGCCCCGAGCCAGCCGAGCAGATAGCCCCGACGCACTTCCCCACGGACGACGCGATCCATGCCACACGCCGCGAGGACGGCCACACTGAAGGACACGACGTACAGCATCGTACTCGGCGCCCGGAAGAACTTGGTTCCGGGGACGAGATAGTACACGATCCGATAGAACGGCGTGTAGCCGCCAAGCGCCCAGAGCACGGAGATCACGAGCGTGCCTAACCAGAACCAGATGAACTTCCGGCCGCCGCGTGTCGCCGCCCACCCGAAGCCCAGTCCCGCCAGGACGAGCACGATGGCCCCGATGTACTCGCTGTGGAAGTGAATGCCGTTCCGGCCCCAGTACTTGTCGAGCATGCCGGTAAACTGCGGCAGATACGTGTTCATCAGCTCTTCCGGCGGCATCGAGTACGAGACGGCGTGCTCCCATCCCTTGCCTCCGGCCCGCGGGGAGAACGGGACGTATTCGCGGACAGGCAGGTATTGAATGGCGCCGATGGCGCCGCCGATGACCACTGCACCCGCTGCCGCCGCGAGCCGCCGGATGGCAACGGGCCGCGCGAGCTTCACACCGTCGAATTCAGCGAACGCCAGGTACAATCCGAACGCTCCGGCAACGAGCAGGAGATATTGCAGCAGCTGAGGATGCGGGCTCAGCACCGCCAGGCCGATCACGATCGCGAGCGCGCCCCACGCAGACCGTTTGCCATCGTGAACGCCACGGAGCACGAGCAGCAGCGTGAGCGGGAGCAGCGCGCTGATATACAACTTCCCATCGTGTCCTGGAGACACGAGCCCCGCGACATTTCCTCCGACCATGTACGCGAGCCCGCCCGCGACCGCGCCGAAGAACCCGAGGCCGCACGCGCGAAGGAACACGTACGTGAAAAGGCCGGCGAGGAAGACGTGGAGGATGAACGACCATGTCATGGCCACGTCGGTTGGTAACACCAGGCGCAGCAGGAACGTCGGGTAGAAGATGTCGCCGTGCATGGCGGCGATGTACGGCATTCCCCCGTAGAGGTACGGGTTCCACTGCGGAAATCCGCCGTGCGACTTCATGTACTGCGCGGCGAACTCCCGAAACGCGTAGCCCGCGATGTACTGGTCGCTATGCGGATTCACGAGGAACTGCCCTTCCAGCGCCGGATACGCGAGCATCAGGACGGCGATCGCGTAGACGAGCGATGCCCAGCCGAGCGCAAAGCGCGGCGCCCAGTTCGGAGGCGCCGCGTCACGGCTGTTCGTCAAAGCATCGTCGATCTTCGCCATTTCAACCGTCGTCGGTGGTGTCAGCCGGACGTCCCTCGACGCCGTTTCGTATGCGCAGCAGTACAAGCCCCGGCAGGATCTCGAGCGCGGTGAGCCAGAGACGACTGGCGATCGCGATGACGGCCGCGTCGGCCGCGGTCGCCAGCTGAAATCTAGGCATTGCCAGGACGAGTGCGGCTTCGCGGACTCCGACACCGCCGGGCGCAAACAGCGCGAGATACCCAGCGAGATAGGAGCCGGTGTAAACTGCGATGTACGACCACGCATTGCCAGTCACGCGTGGGGAGATGCCGCGTGCGAACCACGCGAACGCGACGCCGTAGAAGAGCCAGCTCGCGACCGTCGACGCCGTGGCGATCCAGATGGCGCGCGGAGGAATGTGCGGCACGGCGATCGAGCGTCCGGTCACGCGCGCAGCGAGCGTGACGAGCCTCGGGATCACGAACGGCGCAACCGCCAATGCGACTGCTCCGCCGATCGCGATGGCGATCACGATGAGCTGCGCCGTTCCACTGCCCTCGCGAGCCGCGTCCAGGCCAACGACGTCAGCGATCTTGCCTCCGGCCGTCGACGCGATGACCGTGAAGCCGGCGATGAGGCTGACCAGGTTGACGACGAGACTCGAGCCGATGGCCGCCGCTGGGGAGACGCCGGCGCGCTGCGCCATCGCACCCATAGCGGCGATCTGCCAGACGCGCCCCGGGACGTACTTGCCGAGGTTCGAGACGAACCAGATGCGCGCGGCGGTGGCGAACGGGAGTGATTGCGACCACGCGCGGAGCGTGCTGCGCCAGGCTTCGATGAGCAGCAGATAGGTTGCGAGCACGAGTGCGCCCGAGGCGAGGATCCGCCCCCACTCGAGTCGCACTCCCGCCAGCGCCGGCGCCAGGCTCTCCCACTGGCGCGCGAGTTCACGCACCGCGAATCCGATGACGACAGCGGCGAGCAGCCACTGCGCGACGAGCGTGATCCTACCTTTCCGGCTTGCCAACGACGGATCGATAGATCCCCGCGTACCGGCGCGCCGCCGACTCGGGCGCGAATCCCGCGAGCGCAACCATTCTCCCTGCGCGCCCCAGATCCGATCCGCGATCCGGGCGATCGAGCAACCCATCGAGCGCGGCAGCGAGCGCATCAACGTTGCCGGGCGGCACGAGGATTCCCGTCCGCTCATGGTGAACCGTGTCCGTCAGCCCGCCGGACTCGAAACCCACGACAGGCGTCTCGCACAGCTGCGCTTCGACGGCGACGAGTCCCAGCCCCTCGTCGGTCGACGGCACGACCAACGCGGTGGCGCGGCGGTACAGCTCGACCAGTCCCGGCTGCGGAAGATGTCCCAGCCACTGGATGCGGTCCGCGATGCCGAGCGCGCGGGCGCGCTCAGCGAGCTCGGGGCCGAGCGCGCCATCACCGACGACGTCGAGCGAGACTCGGCGCGTCATGCGCGCGATCGCGTCGAGGAGCGGGCCGATTCCCTTCTGCGCCGTTAGGCGTCCGACAAACAGCAACCGATCGGTGTCGCGCTGGCCACCGGGTGAGAACAGGTCGGTCGCGACGGGCATCGGCGCGACGGTGGCGGTGACGCCGGACACCATCGTCTCAGTCTCGCGCGCGAGCCACCGCGACACCGTCGTCACGGCGCTCGACTGCTGCAGCACGTGGCGGAACAGCGGTCGCGCCATCGCGGTCCCTCGGGCGAGCCGGACATCCGTGCCGTGCAGCGTTGTCACGAGCGGCACACCCGAGAGTCCGCTCAGCCATGTGCCGACGAGCCCGCCCGGGAACCACCAGTGCGCGTGAACGATGTCCGGCTCGAAGTTCCGTCTTGCCCGTACCGCGCTGCCGAACTCCGAGCCCAGGAAGCCGAGGAGCGCGAGCTTGGCGCCCCACGAGTCGCGCACCTGCGTGTGCATGTTCCCCGCATACGCGAGCTTCTCGTAGCGACGTGGAGCGTACCGGAACCGCTCGACCGGAATACCGTCGAAGCGATCGGAGGCCGGGAGGTGATCGCCGGACGGGGCGACGACGTGCACGTCGACGCCGTGGTCCCGTAGGGCAACGGCGAGCTTGAGGACGAAGGAGCCCGCGGCATCGCCGGGCTGTCGTGGGAACGAGTGCGTGAGAAAGAGCGCGCGCATGGCGACGATCAGTCGTTAGGCTGGGCAGCCTCTTCCTCGACGCGCCGGCGCAGCTCACGGACCTCGGCGCGCTGCACCGCGATCTGATCGCCGATCAGGCCCGTCGCGAAGAACACGCTGCCGACGATGAGGCACGTCTGGACGATCGTCCACACGGCGCGGGTTCCGACGCCCAGCACCAGCAGGCGGCCTAACGCGATGAGGCCGGCGATGGCCCCGATCGCGAACAATCCCAGGCCGAGCATTCCGAACAGCAGCAGCGGCTTCGGACCGAACCGGAGCTCGAACCACACGGACACCATGTCCAGCACGCCGACGGGAATCCGCCCGATGCCGAACTTCGACTTGCCGGAGTGGCGGGGATACAGGGGAACCGGAATCTCGGTGACCGTGAACCCGTGCGCCGCCGCGATCACGATCATGTACCGATGCCAGTCGGGCCGGACGGGCAGCGCGTCCATGATCTCGCGCCGATACGCTTTCACGGAGTTGAGATCCTTCACCGGGACGTGGAACAGCGCCCGACTCAGCCGGTTGTAGATGCTGGACACAAACTTCTTCTCGTACTCTCCCTGCTTGAAGCCCGTGACCATGTCCGACTCGTTCGCCAGAATCGGCGCCACGAGTCGCGGAATGTCTTCCGGCTTGAATTGCAGATCGGCGGGATAGAAGACGAGCACATTACCGCGGGCGCGCAGATAGCCGGTGCGGAGCGCGTCCGCGATACCGCGCCGAACGCGGTGGCGTGCGAGCCGGAGAAAGGCGTATTGCGTCGCGAGGCGCTCGAGGACGGCCCACGAATCGTCCTCGGAGCCATCGTCGATGACAATGACTTCGTACCGGACTTCCGACTCGGCGAACGCGGCGGCCGCCTGCTCCATGAACATCGGCAGGTTGCCCGACTCGTCCTTCGCGGGAACGAGAACTGAAACATCAACCGACTGGGAACTGGGAACGGGGAACCGGGAACCGAGACCCCTCGCATCGGTTCCCTGTTCCCGGTTCCCAGTTCCCATTGTCGTCACGGATCGCACCGTGTCATTCAAACTCGCTTGCGCATCCGGGCCGACAGCACTCCGAGCTGATCGCGATACTTCGCGACGGTGCGTCGAGCGATCTGGACGCCGCTCTCCTTCAGGATGTTGACGATGGCCTGATCGGTGAGCGGGTGCTTCGGATCTTCGTTCTCCACGAGCTTCTGGATCTGATCCTTGATCCCGCGGGCCGAGACGTCTTCGCCACCGGTCGTCGAGAGACCCGACGAGAAGAAGAACTTGAGCGGCAGCACACCGCGCGGCGTCTGCACGAACTTCTCGTTCGTCACACGGCTGACCGTGGACTCGTGCATGCTGATCACTTCCGCGACCTCGCGCAGTGTGAGCGGCTTGAGATACTGCACGCCCTTCTCGAAGAAGTCACGCTGCCGCTCGACGATGTAGTTCATGACCTTGAGCATCGTCTGCCGACGCTGCTCGATAGCCTGAATCATCCAGTTCGCGGAGTTCAGCTTGTTCGAGATGAACTCCTTGTTCTCGCCCTCGAACTTCTTCTTGTCACGTGCGATCTCCTGATACGCGCGACTCAACTTGAGGCGCGGCAGGTTCGCGTCGTTGAGGAACACGTGATACTTGCCGTCGATCTTCTCGACGACGAGGTCCGGAATGATGTAGTTGTCGCTTGCGTCGCTGTACATCAACCCGGGCTTCGGATCGAGCTTCGCGATCTCGTCCGCGGCCTTCTGCACATCGATCGGGCTGATGCCGAACCGCTTCGAGATCTCGCTCCACCGGTGGTTGATCAGCTCCTCGAAGCAGTCACGCACAAGGCGATACGGGACCGAGTGCTCGAGTCCCGCGTCGCGCAGCTGCAGCATGAGGCACTCTCGAAGATCGCGCGCGCCGACGCCCGGCGGGTCGAGCGCCTGCACGGTTTCGAGCATGCGCAGCATCTCGTCCTCGTCGTACACCGGGACTTCATCCGTGTCTCGCCCGGCGGCCTCCGCGGCTTCGAGGACAACGTCGTTGATCGACTGACGAATGTCCTCGACCGGGCACGCGAGATAGCCGTCCTCGTTGATGTTTCCGATGAACTCCTCCGCGAGGAGCATCTGACGCGGATTGAGGTCGAGCAGCGCGATCTGATCGCGGAGATGGTCGCTCAGATCCCGCGTATCGACCGTGACCGGCTCGTAGTACTCCTTTTCCTCGTGCTCCTCACGACGGCCGCCGGCGTCGAATCCATCGAGAAGGATGCCCTCCCAGTCGATCTCGTCGTTCGTGCTGGTCTTCTCCTCCTCCTGTGGCGCGGCCTCCTCGGTCTCGGTACCCTCCTCCTCGTCCTCATCCTCCGGCTCGACCATCTCGAGGAACGGATTATTGAGGAGCTCCTGCTTGAGGTGCTGCTGCAGGTCCAGGAGCGGCATGTACAGCAGATCCATCGCCTGGTACAGGCGTGGATTGATCTTGAGCTCCTGGCGGAGCTGAGTGCTCTGATTGAGGCCGGGCTTCATCTGGTAGGCGTCTCCCCGTTGGAAAACCGGGCGCGAAGCCGGGCGGTCAGCGTGGGGCCAAGATAAATCTCGGCGACAGTGTCATCGAAGACGAGCTCGCGCACGGTACCCGACACCTTCACCTGTCCATCGAACATGATGTACGCGCGGTCGACAATGTCGAGGGTTTGTTCGACGTTGTGATCGGAAATGAGCACGCCGATCTTCCGATTTCGGAGGTCGGCGACGATGGATTGAATGTCATGAACCGCGATCGGGTCGACCCCAGCAAATGGTTCATCGAGCATCATGAACTTCGGACGAGTGACGAGAGCTCGTGTGATCTCGAGCCGCCGCCGTTCGCCTCCCGACAAGGCATAAGCCTTGGAGTTCCGAAGGTACTTGATGCCGAGCTCGTCCAGCAACGACTCGAGGCGCGCCCGTCGTTCGTCGCGCGACAACCCCGGCAACGTCTCGAGAATCGCCAGGATGTTGTCTTCCACGGACAGCTTGCGGAAGATCGAGGGCTCCTGCGAGAGGTATCCGATGCCGCGGTGCGCGCGACGGTACATCGGCATCTTGGTGATGTCCGAACCGTCCAGCACGATTCGCCCTTCCATCGGCTGGATCAACCCTACGATCATGTAAAACGTCGTCGTCTTCCCTGCCCCATTGGGGCCGAGAAGCCCAACAATTTCCCCCTGGTGCAATCGCAGGGCCACGTCGTTCACCACGCGGCGCCGCCGGTACATCTTCACCAGCCCTTCCGCTGCGAGGACGCTGCCCCCGCTTACTACCTTCGGCTGTACGAGAGCCGGCGTGCGGTGGTGACGAATCGCGACGTGCTCACCAGTCTGCTTGAGCGTGTCGGCGACGCTCCCGCGGAACGGCCGTACAGCCTGCCAGAAGACTGGTGCAACGGTGACGACAGGTTGGCCATCGTCGTCACCCGGACGCGTGCCCGGCACGATCAGCCCTTCGGGCACCAGGCGCGGCAGCACCGTGTTCAGCAGGTTCGCCGTTGCCTGATCGATGCTGAGCAGGCCCGCTTCACGGTCGACATCGCGCCCGTCGGCACGCATGGCAACCAGCGTGTCGTCGCGATACTGGATCGCGGCGTCGTGAAGCTTCGCTATTCCGCGGTCGTCTGCGGCGCGGAGGATCGCGTGGAGGCCGAGGAGCGTCGACCGGTCGCCGGCGGCAAGCCGCTGGAGCACCCGGCGTACCGCATCCGGCATCTCTCGATCACTCATGGTCGCGTGGGCGGGGGGTCGGACGCGCGGGTGACGGGCGAGTCGGCTGCGATCTCGGAGTGGGTATGCCCGGACGTGGTCGCGGCTTCACCGTCATACTGTCGGCCGGCTCGAGAAATACGCCGGCCGCCTGCTCCTCGACCACCACGGACTGGACTGCCTGGCTGTCGAAGCCCACGGTGATGGTATTGCCCCGCACGTAGTTCAGACTCGGCGGCGCCGTGCGGCTCTTGTTCGACGCGACCTGATAGAACGAGCTCGCGTTGCTGATCGCGAGCAGCTCGCGGATGCGCGGACGCGATGACGTGTCCGACGCGGCCGCCGAATCGAACGATGCGACGATCGTGTCTCCGCGCAGCCAGTCTCGCTGATCGGATTTCAACTTCGTCGAGTCGGGGGTCGTCTCGGCGTATGCCTGCCCGATGGCGTGTACCTCGCTCACCTTCTGGTTAGGCATCTGTACGTCGAGCGAATCAGCGGTGATCAGGCGGTCAGGTCCGACGGCACGCGCCCCGGACGGTCCCCATGCGTACGCGCGCGTCAACTTGTTGTCGGTAACGCGAAGGTCGATGCTATCGCTTCGCAGGTCGAGGTCCCCGCTGATGGCTTGCGCCGAATCGACCGCGAGAATGCGCTCGACGAGCCGATTCTTCGAGAACAGGTCGATTGCCTTGCCGCGCAGCACGAACTTCCGTTCGCCCCGCCCTTCGATCTGAGGCCGGCGCAGCAGTCGTCCGTACTGGCGCGTCTCGTTCATGTACGCCGAGTCGCTCGTCGCATGGATATCGGGACGCGAGATGTCCACGTCGCCGCCGGCGTAGAAGACCGTGTCGTCGATCGCGGTGACACGATTCGCAAGCAGTGTCGCCGGGTCCCCCACCTTTCCGGTCGAGTCCTTCTGCACGATCGTGAACGTCGGGCGCTGGGTCGCGTTGAGCTGCGCCAACTGCCGGATGGGAGCGACCGGTCGCAGGTACGTGGCTTCCTTGCCGACCATCGTCGATCCGCTCGGAAGCGTCGCACGAACGTTCTGCTCGGCCAGGATGCGTTCTTCCCTGAGGAAGTACGTCACCTTGTCAGCGTCGAGGTTCACACGTGCCTCACGGTACCGGACGTTCCCGAACAGGTAATAGAGATTGATGGTGTCGTAGAGCTCCGCGCTGTCCGCATAGAGCGTGACATCCTGGCCAATACACTTGGCGACGACTCCACCGCCAACGAACGTGTTGTTTCGCTTCGTCGCCGGGTCCTGCACGATCTGGAGTCGCGTGGCCGGCGTGTTCGGAAAGTCCAGCTGGCACCGCCGCTCCTGGCGCGGTCGTCCGCGTGCACCGCCTGGTGCGGGCGGCGCCTTCTGAGCGGCCAGCAGCGAGTCGCGCTGCAGCGAGTCGAGACGTACCGAATCGACCCGAATCGAGTCGCGCTGCAGCGAGTCGGCACGAGCCTTTGCCTCAGTCGCGATCCTGGCCGCCGCGGTGTCGCTGACCGGCGGGAGCGCCGGAACGGCGCCCGGACCAGGCGCGCGGGATCCGCGTCCGCAGGCGGCGATGAGCAGCAGCACGCTGGCGCATATTGCGCGCGTCATCGGATTCGTCATCACCGGTCGGGTTGAGCGACGGACCGGTTCGTGGTCCCGCGTGCAGCACGGAAGACGTTGATGCGCGACAGGTTCGGATCAGTGCGGAACCCGATACCCGCGAGCTCCTCACCCGGCCGCGTCAACACGAACGCACTATCGCCGGTGATCTCGTTGCGTTGCGGATCGTACCGGAGTTGCTCCGTCACCAGCCGGCGACCGTCTTCCGAGACGACGACGACCTTGCCACGGGCTTCCATGTTTCCAGCGCGTGAATTGTAGGTGCCCTCACGTGACGTCAGCTTTCCATCCTTGACGCCCGTCTCGGTATAAAACGTCGTGCGCACGACGCGCAGCTCGGTGCGGGTGTTGTCCTCGTACGAGAATGCCGTATCGGCCTGGAGGAGGGCGCGCTGGACGCCGTGGTCGGCGAGCATCAGTCGCACGCCGAACAAGGTCTGATCGGCCGTATCCGCCGCTGCGCTGCGTCCGACCGGCGGCGTGGCGCCCGGCTCCTGACAGGCGACGGCGGCGATCACCGTCGCGAGTGCGACAACCGCCAGTTTCACGAGATCCCTGCTCGCATCAGATCGTGCAAATGAATGACTCCGCGAACGTGACGATGCTCGTCGAGCACCGGCATGGACATGATACCATGACGCTCCATGCGGTACACCACCGAACTTCCGAGTTCCCCGAGCGTTGCAACCCGCGGCGAGGTGGTCATCACATCGCGGACCGGCACGCGGAAGACCCCTTCCTCGACTCGCTCCATGAGACGCGTGAGATCGCCGGCCGTCAGCACACCAACGAGCTTCTCGTCCTCGACGACGATGGCGATGCCCCGCCGCTCGGCGATGAGCACGATGGCTTCGCGCATCGTCGCGTCGCTGGACAGGGTTGGAATCCCATCGGTAATCATCACGTCGTCCACCCGCGTCAGGAGCTGACGGCCCAGCGCGCCACCCGGATGGATGCGCGCAAAATCCTCGCGCCGAAACCCCTTCTCCTCGAGCAGCGCCACGGCCAGCGCGTCACCAATGGCCAGCGCGGCGGTCGTGCTCGTCGTGGGGGCGAGATCGTGCGGGCACGCCTCCTCCCGCACCCACGCGTCGAGCGCGATCTCGGCATGACGCGCGAGCGTCGACTCGATCACGCCCGTGATGGCGATCGTGCGAACGCCGAACCTCTTGAGGTGCTGCAACAGTCCTACGAGCTCGTCGGTCTCGCCGCTCTTCGAGATCAGGATCGCGACGTCGTCGTCTCCGACGATTCCCAGATCGCCGTGGACGCTGTCAACCGGGTGCAGGAACGTCGCCGGCGTCCCCGTCGATGTGAATGTCGCCGCGATCTTCCGTCCGATCAGGCCGGACTTGCCGACGCCGGCCACGATCACGCGCCCCGTCGACGATGCGATGAGCTCCACGGCGCGCGCGAAACGGTCGTCGAGCCGACGCGCGCACTCGGCCAGCGCCTCGCCCTCCAGCTGAATTACGCGGCGGCCTCGCTCGAGCATGGTTGCCTGACGAGTGGTGGCGGAATCCGTCTGCGTCGTCGTCATGAGCGCACGACCTCACGTCGCTCGACCGAGCGTTCGGACACGTAGCGTTCGACGACCTGATCCCAATCGCCGCGCGCGCGGAGCAGCAGCTCCGCGAACTCGCGCACCGCACCACGGCCACCGGACTCCGAAAGGTGGACGCGCGCGGCTGCGCGCACTTCGGGTACTGCGTTCCCCACGGCGACCGGCAACGCCACGCGGCGCAGGATCGCCAGGTCCGGAAAGTCGTCGCCGACGTAGGCGACGTGCTCCATATCGAGGCCGAGCCGGTCCAGAATCGTGCGGAGTCCAAGGAGCTTCTGCGCGTCGGCATCCTGCGCCACGTGTTCGATCCCCAGCTCGCGCGCGCGCAGATCGACGCTCACGGACACGCGTCCGGTGACGATGATCGGAATCAGCCCGGCGAGACGAAGAAAGTAGATCCCGAGTCCATCCTGAATATCGTAGCGCTTGAACTCGTGACGCGCGCCATCCACGTCGCCGAGGTAGATGCCGCCGTCGGTGAGGACGCCGTCGACGTCGAGTCCGACGACGCGAATCTGACGTGCCAGCGCGGAGTCGATCACTGGCGGCACATCTGCCAGAGCTCCACGGCGCGCGTCACCACCGCGTCCAGGCCCGACAACGGCAGCATGTTGGGCCCATCGCTCGGCGCGCGATCGGGGTCGGGATGCGTTTCGAGGAAGAGGCCATCCGCTCCGGCGGCGACGGCCGCGCGCGTGAGCGCCGCGATGTGCTCTCGGGCGCCGCCGCTCGCGCCGCCATCGCCCATGCCGGGGCGCTGTACGCTGTGGGTGCCGTCGAAGATCACCGGCGCGTTGCATGCCTCGCGCATCCGCGAGAAGCCGCGCATGTCGACGACGAGATCGCCGTAGCCGAAAAAGGAGCCCCGTTCGGTCACGGCGATGCGTGAAACGGGAGACGGGATGCGGGAGGCGTCGGCGTCGGCGGCAGGTTTGGTCCGCGGCATCGTGCTTCCCTTCTCCCGGCTTTCGTCTCCCTGCGCGACACGCACCTTGTCGACGGCTCCTTTCATGCCCTCCGGATGCATCCACTGGCCCTTCTTGATGTTCACGGGCTTGCCCGTCGCACCGGCGGCCAGCAGGAGGTCCGTCTGGCGGCAGAGGAAGGCGGGGATCTGCAGGACGTCGACGACCTCCGCCGCCGGGGCACACTGCTCCGGCAGATGCACGTCGGTCAGCAGGGGCAGCCCCGTGGCGCGCCTAACGCGGTCGAGTGCGGCCAAACCCTCGTCGAGGCCGGGTCCCCTCGCGGCGCCCGCGTTGGAGCGGTTTGCCTTGTCGAAGCTGGCCTTGTAGACGATTCCGCCAGGGATACGCTCCGCCAGCCGCGCGAGATGCTCCCCGACGCGAACGTTCAAGTCGTCGGACTCGAGGACGCAGGGACCAGCAATGAGAAAGAGCGCTTCACGCGGAAACGTGAATGACATGATCAGTCGGCCGCCTCGACGAGCGTTCGATTGTCCGTCGATGCCTCGGCGCGCCGCTTCTGGCTCATCGCCGCCGCCACCAGACCGGCAAACAGGGGGTGCGGACGCGTTGGACGGGACTGGAGCTCCGGGTGGAACTGACAGCCAATGAACCACGGGTGGTCCGCGATCTCCACGATCTCGACAAGCGACCCGTTGGGACTGAGCCCACTGAGTCGAAGGCCGTGCTCGACGAACATGTCACGGTACTGGTTCGAGACCTCGTACCGATGGCGATGGCGTTCGCTCACTTCGGGAACACCGTACACCTCGGCGGCCTTGCTTCCGCGTGCGAGGCGGCACGGATACGCGCCAAGCCGCATGGTCCCGCCCATGTCCGTGACGTGCTGCTGCGATTCCATCAAGCTGACCACCGGGTTTTCGCACTCGGGCGCGAACTCGCTCGAATGACTGTCATCCAGCTTGAGGACGTTTCTCGCGAACTCGATGATGGCGGTCTGCATTCCGAGGCAGATGCCGAGGAACGGCACGCGCGTCTCACGCGCCGCGCGAATGGCTTCCACCATGCCTTCCACGCCGCGGACCCCGAATCCGCCGGGGACGAGCAGACCGTGATACGCGCTCAGAATCTCGCGGGCCCGATCACCGCTCGTGAACAGGTCGCTCGAGAGCCACGAGATGTCCACGCCGACGTCGTTCCCGATGCCGCCGTGGATCAGGGCCTCCTGCACGCTCTTGTAGCTGTCCACGAGCTCCGTGTACTTGCCAACCACGGCGATGCGCACGCGGTCACGGGGCGCGATCACCCGGTTCACCATCGCACGCCAGCGCGAGAGGTCGGGCGTCTTCCCCTCGAGCTCGAGGCGCTGCATGACCCGCTCGTCCAACCCCTGCTCCGCGAACGTGATGGGGATCTGATAGATCGTCGGCACGTCGCGGCTCTCGATCACCGCACCGAACTCCACGTTGCAGAACAGCGCGATCTTGCGCTTCACGTCCTCGCTGAGCGGACGCTCGGTTCTGCAGATCAGGATGTCCGGCTGAATTCCGATCTCCATGAGCTCGCGCACCGAGTGCTGCGTCGGTTTCGTCTTCACCTCGCCTGCGGCGGCGATGAAGGGAACGAGCGTCAGGTGGATGAACAGCGCATTCTGCCGTCCGATCTCGTGGCGGAACTGTCGAATGGCTTCGAGGAACGGCAACGACTCGATGTCGCCCACCGTACCGCCGATCTCGACGATGACCACGTCGTTGTCCGGCGACATGCGGCGGATCGCCGACTTGATCTCGTCGGTGATGTGCGGAATGACCTGCACCGTGGACCCGAGGTATTCGCCGCGGCGCTCCTTCGTGATGACGTTGAGGTAGATGCGGCCCGTCGTGACGTTGTTCAACTGCGACAACGAGCGGTCGATGAATCGCTCATAGTGGCCGAGGTCGAGGTCGGTCTCCGCGCCGTCATCGGTGACGAAGACTTCACCGTGCTGGAACGGCGACATCGTCCCGGGATCGACGTTGAGGTACGGGTCGAACTTCATGATCGACACCGTCAGCCCGCGCTCGACGAGCAGCCGCCCGAGTGATGCGGCGGCGATGCCCTTGCCGAGCGACGAGACGACGCCGCCGGTAACGAAGATGTAGCGAGTGTTTTTCGTGCTCGGATTGTTAGGCATCACGCTCGTTCGGCAGAGAGTTCAAGCCACCGCGCGTTGGCGCGGGCGAGGTCCTCTTCGGTGTCGACCCCGCCTATGGGAAGCTCGCTCACCGCGGCGACGCCCATTGCGTAGCCGGCGGCAAGCGGACGAAGCTGTTCCAGCCGCTCGATGCGCTCGAGCGGGTGCTGCGGCAATGCGACCCAGGCTGCCAGCGCATCGCGGGTGTAGGCGTAGACGCCGATGTGCTGGCGCGCGACGCGATCTCGTGCAGGGGCATCCTCCGGCTCCCGCAGCCACGGGATCGGTGCGCGCGAGAAGTATAGCGCTCGCCCATCGTCGGCAGTCACGACCTTGACCACGTGCGGCCGCGCGAGAATGTCATTCGGCGCCGGAGCGGCAGCCGTTCCCAGAGGAAATCGCTCGGAGGTCACGATATTCGCAGCGCCGCGCACCGCAGCGCCGGATACGAAGGGTTCATCGCCCTGGACGTTCACGACGGCGTCGAAGCCAGCGTAGCGGCGTTGTGCCGCCACCTCGGCCACGCGGTCCGTTCCTGACGGATGCGCGTCGGACGTGAGCGCGACAGTGGCGTCGGAGTGGCGAAGGGCCTGAGCGATCTCATCGCTGTCGGTCGCGACCACAACCTGATCAGCGACGCCCATGGCCGACACATGCTCCCACACGCGGACCACCAAGGGCACTCCGCCAATGAGGCGAAGCGGTTTTCGCGGGAGGCGGGAGGCGCCAAGGCGGGCGGGAATGACGGCGAGCGTCTTCACGCAAGGCCCGGGGTCGCGTGCGGGGCAGCAAATTGCACGCCACTCAAGGTACACCGCCGCTCCGCGAAAGCCAAGCAAATTCGAGATTTCTGGAGGCCTTGACGCTCACTCCCAGCCGCAGCGCGGCAGTGGGTGGCTACGCGGCTCAGCGGGCGAACGACAGCCCCACCGCGAAACGGCCCTCGTTCGTGGCAGGGTCGATCACGTAGTCGACCCGCACGAAGCCCAGGCTCATGACGGGGCCAAGGTTCTGGACGAAACGCGGCAGCCCCTGCACACCCGCTGACCCGATTCGATGCCGCAGACTCACCGTCAGGGATCCGAGGAACGGTACCGCGACCCGTGGGATCGGGATCTCGTAGCGCGAGTCGAGCTGGAGGAGCTGGTCGCCGCCAAGGGACAGCGGGTCCTCGATGACTGGTAACGTTCCGGTCCCGCCCAGATAGGCGAAGCGTTGCGGCGGCGTCGTATCGCCCACCGTCGCTACCACGTGGAGGTCCGATCGAAACCGCTGCACGCCAAAAGTCGGAAAGGCGATCGATGCATCGAACGTGGCCTGCGCGAACCGCTCGTCCCCCGGGGTCTCGATCGGGACCTCGATCCGTCCCGTCCCGGTGATGCGCACGTCTCCGAGCTGATACCTCGCTACCCCGCCGACGAACACCGACGAGATACGACCCGGCTCGATGGCTGGATTCGTCCGCGCGAGCTTGTTGACGTCGTAACGACCAGCGAAGCTCCACGGCCGCGAGCCTAACGTGTCCGGCGATCCGACTGACCACGCACGCTCGCTCGACACGCCGATGAACCGCTCCAGCGCGAGTCGCGGCTCGACGTATTCGTCGTATCGACGAATCGTCACCTCGCCGCGATCGGCTCGGTAGTAGTTCCGTGTGTCCGACCCTCCGACCAGCGAGTTGAACGAGTTGATCAGGTCGGAGTAGATCCACGTCTCGTTCGTAAACGTGGACCGACGACCGTCGATAGTCAGGGTATAGCGCTCGCCCAGCTGGAACAGGGCGTTCACGCCAGCGTCCCACTCGCCCGAATGCGATCGGTACGTAATGGTCGGATCGACGATCCAGCGAGCGGTCGGCCGAAGTACGGGGCCCCACGGCACGCTGGCGCCGTTGACGCGATCGTACGTCGGAATTCTGAGTCCTTCGAGCAATGGCAGCTCGAAGCCTGGCTCACGGCTGCCAATGTATCGGTAGTCGAGACGTGTCACCTCGGTGTGTTGCGCGATGTCGAACGTGTGGTCTCGAAGACTTTCGGTGCCTCCCCTCACCGAGGCCAGCGTGGAGCCGTAGACGCCACCGCCGATGGCCACCGCCTGGCCGTCGATCGAGGCCCCGGGGCGCAGAAACAGGTCACCACCGACGACGATCACGTCGCCCCGAACGGTCGCACCGACGGACGCATCGCCGCCGAGTATCACGACGGTGCGCGGCAGCTCCGTGCCGCGAGGCAGGATCACCTGGCTCACGGAGTCTGCCGCCATGATGTCGTGAGGCCCGGCCAGCGCGCGGCGAAGCAGGATCGTGGCCCGTTCGCGCGCGGGGCCCGCGACCTGTATGGTCTGTGCGGTGTCCTGGGCGCCCGCTCGGGTCGCTGCGCCTAACGCTGCGAGAGCGATCAGCCGGGCGAACCAGCTCATCCCGCGAGCGCCAGGAAGTTCTCCAGGATCTTCTTTCCGCCGGTCGTGAGGATCGACTCCGGGTGAAACTGGACGCCCCAGACGGGGTGGGTCCGATGCCGTACCGCGTGGATCTCCGATGGATCGTCCGCCGCGACGGCCAGGATCTCCAGCTCCGACGGAAGCGACGCTCGCTCGACGATGAGCGAATGGTATCGCATGACGGGAAGCGGGCTCGGAAGTCCGTTGAACAGCCCAGTGCCATCGTGCTCCACGTCCGACCGCTTCCCATGCATAACGCGGCCGGCTCGCACGACACGCCCGCCATAGGCCTCGCCAATCGCCTGGTGTCCGAGACATACCCCGAGCGTCGGGATCGTCCGTCCCCACCGCTGAATGAGCGGTACGCTCACGCCCGCCTGGCTGGGCGCGCACGGCCCGGGCGACACGACGATCGCGCTCGGTCGAAGCGTGCCAATGTCTTCGACGTCGATGGCGTCGTTCCGGCGCACGACAGGGTCAGCCCCGAGTTCACCCAGATACTGCACCAGGTTGTACGTGAACGAGTCGTAGTTGTCGATGACGAGCAACATCAGTCTAACCCATGAGGAACGGCGTTCAGCACGGCGAGGCGCCGAGGCGGTCACGCGCGCGGGTGGTATTGCCGGTGAACGGATCGAAGATACTCGCGATCGACGTGCGTGTAGATCTGGGTCGTCGAGATGTCGGCATGCCCAAGCATTTCCTGGACCGCGCGCAGGTCCGCGCCGCCTTCGAGCAAATGCGTCGCAAAGGAATGTCGGAGCGTATGCGGTGATACGTGCTTCTCGATGCCTGCCCGCTCGACGTACTTGCGCAGAATCTTCCAGGCGCCCATTCGCGTCAGCGGCTCGCCGCGTGCGTTGAGGAACAGCACTCCCTTGCCTTCACCCTGCTCCAGCCGCGGGCGCAGCTCGCGGATGTACGTCGCAAGTGCTCCGATCGCTCGGCGACCAATCGGCACCAGACGTTCCTTGCTGCCTTTGCCGAAGACGCGAACGAGGCCGTCATCGAACATGATGTCGCGGAGTCCGATCGAGATCCACTCCGAAACCCGGAGACCGGCACCGTACGCGAGCTCCAGCATCGCGCGGTCTCGAAATACCAGCGGGTCATCCAACAGGGGCGCAGCGAGCAGCCGATCGACCTCCGGCACAGTCAACACCTCGGGCAACGACCTCCACCGTTTCGGGGACTCCAGTCGCTCGCTCGGATCGCGCGCGATGTGTCCTTCTCCGCTGAGAAACTTGAAGTACGTCCGCAGCGCCGACACGTTGCGGCGAATGGATGCGGGCGCCAGCCCGAGGTCCTTGAGGTGGTAGAGATATTCGCGCAGCAGCCGCGAGCTCACGTCCGGCGGGCTCGCGGCGCCGCGTCCGACGCTGTAGCCGACAAAGCGAGCGAGATCGCGCGAATACGCTTCGTGCGTCCGCGGCGATGCGCCCTGCTCGAGCAGCAGAAAGTCGTTGAACGGCTCGAGCAGGAAACGCCGGAAGGCCTGCGAGACCGGCGCGGGCGTGGTCACGAGCGCCGCCGGCGCAGCAACCACCACATCGCCGCCGCGAGCGCAACGATGCTCGCTGCGACGATTGCCGCACCTGTCTGGAACTCGCCGATCACGCTCGCAATGCGATCCCACTCTGAGCCAAGCCGATACGCAAGGACCGCAAGCGTGGCGTACCACAGCGTCGATGCTGTGGCGATCGCGATGATCGCGCCGGTCGCGGGGACCCTGATGGCTCCGGCGAGGGGAGGCACCACGGCTCGGACGCCGGGCAGAAAACGACTCAGAAACAGCGCCGGCAAGCCAAATCTGTCGTACCAATGGCGGACGCGCTGCTCGGCGCCTTCGCCCATGACTCGCATGCGACGCCTGATCCAGGCGGCGCCATAGCGGCGGCCAAGCGCGAACATCGCGAGCGCACCGCCCACGTTACCGACCACGACGGCGATGATGGTGGGAATCGGTGAGCGCTGCTCTCGCGCGGCCAGAAAGCTTCCAAAGGCCACGATCACGTCGGCGGGAATCGGCGGAACGAAATTCTCCGTGGCGGCAACGACAGCGAGGATGACGTAGAGCGCGGCCGGCGGCAATGATCCCAGCCAGGCGAGCACCGCGTCCATGCTAGCCTGCGGTCACTGGCGCGAGCGATGCGACGGCCATGCAGGCCAATCCTTCGGCTCGCCCGATCCAACCCATGCCCTCGTTCGTCTTTCCCTTCACGCTCACGGCGCCAACGCTGACACCCAGCGCCGCGGCGAGTGATGCCCGCATGGCGTCGCGATGCGGGCCGATCTTCGGACGCTCGGTGACGACGGTGACGTCCGCGTTATGCACTGCCCATCCAAGCGCCCGGACTTGCGCGACGGCGGCGCGCAGCATCGCGATGGAGTCGCGCCCGCGATTCGCCGGGTCGCTGTCGGGAAACATGGCGCCGATGTCCCCGGCGCCGGCGGCGCCGAGAATCGCATCGGTGAGGGCGTGGGCTACCGCGTCCGCGTCCGAATGTCCCACGAGGGAGACATCCGCGGGAATGGTGCAGCCGCCAAGCGTCATCGGGCCGCCCGGAGCGAAACGGTGGGAATCATACCCGATCCCGATCCTCACGGCAGGAACCGGGAATCGGGAATCGGGAGCTGGCGCTGACTGCGCGGTTCCCGCGTCCTGGCTCCCGGCGCCCGGCCCGATCACGCCGCGGCCCCCGCCTCGGTCAGAATCGAGTAGTCCTGCCGACGCCGACGCGGGGTGAACCCTGCGTCGACGATCAGCCGCTCGAGCTCCTCGATCGTGGTGCGGTGCGTGGTGTTGGCGGCGGACACGACGTTCTCTTCGATCATGAGCGACCCGAAGTCATTGCAGCCGAACGTCAGCGCGAGCTGGCCAACTTTCATGCCCATCGTGACCCAGCTCGACTGCAGGTTGGGCACATTGTCGAGCACGATTCGCGCGATCGCGACGGTGCGGAGGTAGTCCACGGCGTCCGTGCGCGGCATGTGCGACATCGTCGGCGTGTTCTCTGGCTGCAGCGGCCAGCAGATGAACGCCGTGAAGCCGCCGGTGCGCGATTGCACGTCCCGAACACGCTGCAGGTGCTCGATGCGCTCCGCCAGCGTCTCGCCGATCCCGTACATCATGGTGACCGAGGTTTTCATCCCCTCGTTGTGCGCGAGCTCCATGATCTCGAGCCAGCGGTCAGCGCCGGCTTTCTTCGGCGCGACGATATCGCGAACACGCTGCACGAGAATCTCACCACCGCCGCCGGGAATGGAATCCAGGCCCGCCTTCCGAAGCTCCCGGATCACGTCGACCGCGTCCATCCGGAACACCTTCGCGAAGAAGTCGACTTCGCTCGGGCTGAACCCATGGACGTGAATCGGATGGTACGTCTTGATGTAGCGCAGGAGATCGAGGTACCACTCGAACGGGATATACGGGTTATGGCCGCCCTGAATCAGAATCTGAACGCCGCCGAGCGCTTTCGTCTCGTCGATCTTCGCCCCGATCTGCTCGAACGAGAGCGTGTATCCCTCGCCGTGCTTCGGCCGACGATAAAACGCGCAGAACCCGCAGTCTGCGACGCACACGTTCGTGTAGTTGATGTTCCGGTCGACGATGAACGTGACGATCCCCTCGGGATGGTGCGCCAGGCGCATCCGGTTGGCCTCGGCGCCGAGCTCGAGGAGCGGCGCGTTCGCATAGAAATCGAGGAGATCAATCATGCTGGGAACCGGGAACGGGGAACCGAAACGGATGCCTGCTCGCTGAGTGGTGCGCGCTCACGCGGCCGGGAGGAACGTCAGCGTCCCGTTAGGCACGCGGCCGGCCGCGACGAGACGGCGGAAGAACTCGGTCAGGCCGGCGAGATGCTCGTAGGAGAGCCCGTAGTCCAGGCCGGAGAGGTACTCATGGCACACCGGCTCCGACACGCCCGTCGCCTGCGACGCCTGCCGCGCGAGGTCGTCGAGGTGCCGGAGACCCCAATCGCGGGACGTCATCAGGCTGGCGTGCACGCCTAACGCCTCCGCCACCGGCGCCGAGCGCTGCGCGACCCAGACGGCGAAGACGAACGGGAGCCCGGTCCACGCCTTCCAGCTATCGCCCAGGTCGTACGCGAACGGGTAGCTCGGCACGGCCACATCCGGAACGACGTCGATCATGCGCGGGCGGGCCTCGCCTCGCAACACCAGCGCCGCGTCGCCGATGACGAGACGAGCGTCGTGGGGCTCGCGGTCGAACGCCGCGATGTCGGACATCTCCGCATCGCCGGCCACGAACTCCGGCCGCGCGTGCCAGACGTTCTCGAACAGCAGCTCGAGCAGCGCGACGCTCGTCATGGAGCTCTTGCTGACGATGACTCGCCGCCCGTCGAGGTCCGGCGCAGGACGTCGCGAAAACAACATGACGCTTCGCACCGGCCCGTCGCACGAGATCGCGAGGTCGGGCAACAGGAGATAGCGCCGAGCGTCTCGTGCATACTCCACGGCAGACACGACGCTGATGTCCAGTGAACCCTCCGCCATCCGTCGGTTCAACGCGCTTGGAACACCGGTTACCAGTGTTCCGTCGAGCACGACGGCGCCACGATCGATCGCGCCGTAGACGGGATAGCAGTTGACGTACGGGATCCGTCCGATCCTCACGTCAGGCCGCCTCGGCGGCCGACGACGCGGGCGTGCCCACCGCCGCGTCCGGCGGGAACGTTCGCAGCACATTGTAGAACGAGTCGCGCTCGGCCGGGATCTTCTTCGCCCCGCGAATCAGCCGGACGATCTCGTCGAGCGACATGGCCTGCGGCGTGTGCGCGCCAACCGCGTGATAAATCTTCTCGCGCACCACCGTCCCCTCCATGTCGTTGACGCCGAACGACAGCGCCGTCTGCGACAGGAACGGCGTGACCATGATCCAGTGCGTCTTGATGTGCTGGATGTTGTCGAGGTAGAGCCGGCCCACGGCCAGACTCCGTAGGTCGTCGAACCCGGTCGTCGCGCTTCCGCGACGGCCGAGCTGCAGACCGAGCTCATTGTCGTCGGGGTGATAGGCCAGCGGGATGTAGGCGAGGAAACCGCCGGTCTCATCCTGCAGGTCGCGCAACATGCGGAGATGTGCGACGCGGTCGGCGTGCGTCTCGACATGTCCGTACAACATCGTGCAGTTCGTGCGAATCCCGAGCCGATGAGCGGTTCGGTGGACTCCGATGTATTCAGCACCGCCCAGCTTCTTGTCGGCGATCTTCTCGCGAACGGCAGCACTGAACGTCTCCGCGCCGCCACCGGGCATGGTGTCGAGTCCCGCGGCCTTGAGCGCGATCAGCACGTCTTCCCACGACATCTTCTCGATGCGCGCGATGTGCGCGATCTCGACAGCCGTGAGCGCCTTGATGTGGACGTGCGGGAATTCGCGCTTGAGCGCACGAAACATGTCGGTGTAGTACTGGAGCCCGGCCTTCATGTCGAGCCCCCCGACGATGTGAAACTCCTTCGTGAGCCCGTCACGCGCGGGCTCGGCCTCGGCCAGCACTTGCTCGAGCGTGTAGCGGTACGCGCCCTCCTCCTTCGGCAAACGCGCGTAGCCGCAGAACACGCACGTCTTCCTGAGGATGCAGACGTTGGTTGGATTGATGTGCTGGTTCGCGGCGAACGTGACCTGGTTTCCGTGCCTGGCCTGGTTCACCGCGTCCGCCAGCGCGCCGACGCCAAGGATGTCGGGCGAATCGAAGAGCGCCAGGGCGTCCGCGTCGTCCAACCGCTCACCCGCTGCGAGCTTCCCGGCAATAGGTCGAAGCGCCGGGTCCGATAGCCGATGCAGCGGCAGCTCGAGCGGACTGCGCGCGTTCACGTCGCTGTTACTCCCGTGTCACTCGCGGAACTTGCGGACGGCGAGTGTGACGTTGTGGCCACCGAACCCGAAGCTGTTGCTCAAAGCGAACTCCACGTCACGCGTCGCTGGCGCGTTAGGTGTGTAGTCGAGGTCGCACTCGGGGTCCGGGTTCGCGTAGTTGATCGTGGGGGGCACGACCCCATCGCGCACGACGAGCGAGCTGATAAGGAACTCCAGCGCACCGGCGGCGCCGAGCATATGGCCGGTGGCCGACTTGGTGGAGCTGACGTTCACCGTCTTCGCGCTGTCGCCGAAAACGGCCTTGATCGCCCGGGTCTCGTTGAAGTCGTTCGCCGGCGTGGAGGTGCCGTGGGCATTCACGTAGCCGACGTCCGCGGGCGCGATGCCGGCATCCTTCAGGGCGCGACGCATCGCGCGCTGCGCCCCTTCACCGTCCGGCGCGGGCTGCGTGATGTGGTACGCGTCGCCCGTAGCGCCATACCCGACGATCTCGGCGTAGATGTTGGCGCCACGACGTTCTGCGTGGTCGAGCGCCTCGAGAATCACGACGGCGGCGCCCTCGCCCATGACGAAGCCGTCGCGCGTCGCGTCGAACGGCCGCGACGCGGTTTCGGGAGAGTCGTTGCGCTCCGACAGCGCCTGCATGTTCGCGAAGCCGCCGATTGCCATCGGCGTGACGGTCGCCTCGGAACCGCCCGTGATCATCACGTCGGCGTCGCCATATGCAATGGCGCGGAACGCATCACCGATGGCATGGGCACTCGTGGCGCACGCCGACACCGTCGCGTAGTTCGGACCCTTTGCGTTGAATCGCATCGAGACGATGCCGGCCGCGATGTCGGCGATGAACATCGGGATGAAGAACGGCGAGATCTTTCCGGGCCCGCGTTCCCGATACACATCGTGCTGCTCTTCGAAGCTCTTCAGGCCGCCGATGCCGCTGCCAAGGATGACCCCGGTCGCGTCCGGATCATAGCCGTTGCCTTCGGCAAACGCCGCGTCCTGCATTGCCTGCACGGCGGCCGCGACGGCGTACTGCGTGTAGCCGTCCGATCGCTTCGCCTCCTTCCGTTCCATGTACTGCAGCGGGTCGAATCCCTTGACCTCGCACGCGAACCGAACCGGGAACTTGCTCGCATCGAACTTCGTGATCGGAGCGGCACCCGAGCGGCCTTCGATCAACGAACGCCAGGTCGTCGCCACGTCGTTGCCGACTGGCGAAATGGCACCCATGCCGGTGACGACGACCCGCCGCTTCGTCACGCCTTGACCTTTTCGTTGAGATAGGCCAGCGCATCTCCAACCGTACGAAGCCGTTCGGCGTCTTCGTCCGGAATGTCGATGTTGAACTCCTTCTCGAACTCCATCACCAGCTCGACGATGTCGAGGCTGTCGGCACCCAGATCCTCGATGAAACTGGCTTCGTTGGTGAGTTTCTCACGTTCGACGCCAAGCTCCTTCTCGATGATGTCTTTCACTTTCTCCGAGTGTTCCGCCATGACGATGTCCCTCTTGCGATGGATAGGAAGGATGTTGAAGGAAGGTAAAATAACCAGTTTCGCGGCCTAGTGTTACATCACCATGCCGCCGTCCACGACGAGCACCTGACCCGTTATGTACGACGCATGGTCGGACGCCAGAAACGCCACGATCGCCGCGATATCGGCCGGTGATCCGAGCCGCTCGAGCGGGATGTTCCCCATGAGAGCGGCACGAGCCTCTGCCGTCATCGCCGCGGTCATGTCCGTCTCGATGAACCCTGGCGCAATCGCGTTCGCCAGGATGTTCCGCGAGGCGAACTCCTTCGCGACCGACTTCGTGAGCCCGATCAGGCCTGCCTTGCTCGCCGCGTAGTTCGACTGGCCCTTGTTGCCTACCAGCCCGACGACGCTCGCGATGTTGATGATCCGACCCCACCGTCGCTTCATCATGCCTCGCGTCGCGGCCCGGATGGCGACGAAGGCGCCGCGGAGGTTTGCGTCGATCACAGCATCCCAGTCATCGTCCTTGAGGCGGAGCATGATGTTGTCGCGGGTGAGGCCGGCGTTGTTGACAAGAACGTCCAGCGATCCGAACGCCTCCTCCACGCCTGCCACCAACGCCGTCACGGACGCGATGTCCGAGACATCGCACGCAAAGCCGCGTGCCTCCGGGGACACCTGCCCCGCGACCTCGGATGCTTTCGCCGCATCGCGACCGACGATCGCGACGCGGGCGCCGCACTCGGCGAGCCGTTCGGCAATGGCGCGCCCAATCCCGCGCGTGCTCCCGGTCACGAGCGCCGTCCGGCCCGACAGGTCGATGCGCATCAGGCGACCCTCGCGAGCAACTGTTCGACTTCGGGAAGGGTTCCGCAGGTCGCGGTCTGGACGGCCGGCGCGATCTTTCTGACGAGACCGGTGAGCACGTTACCCGGGCCCATCTCCACGAACAGCGCGCCCGGGTAGTCCGCGGCGAGGCGTTCGACCAGGCGGGTCCAGGCCACCGGCGCCGTCAGCTGCTCGAGCAGCAGGCGACGGGCCTCGGCAGCGCGCCGGACCGGTTCCGCGGTGACGTTCGCGTAGACCGGAAACGCCGGGTCACGGAGCCCGGCGGCGTCGAGCGCGTCGGCCAGACCGTCGCGCGCGACTTCCATGAGGGGGGAATGGAACGCGCCGCTCACGTTCAAGCGGATCGCTCGCTTCGCGCCAGCCGCCTTGGCGAGTTCCATCGCGCGGTCGACAGCGGTGACTTCGCCGGAGATGACCACCTGCCCCGGCGAGTTGTAGTTGGCCGGTACCACGCACCCACCCTCGCTCGTTGCACGCGCGCAGATGGCCTCGATGCCCCCGTCGACGTCGCCGAGAATCGCCGCCATCGTGCCCGGACGGCGTTCCCCGCTCTCGAGCATCAGCATCCCGCGACGCCTAACGAGACGCGCCGCAGCGGCGATGTCGACGGTGCCGGCGGCGTGATACGCCGAGAACTCGCCGAGGGAATGGCCGGCCGCCGCGCGGACATGCGGCGCGACGCGCTCGCGCACGACGGCCCAGACGGCCGCGCCATGCGCGAGCAGCGCCGGTTGCGCGTTGTGCGTGAGCGTCAGCGACTCGGCGGGGCCGTTGAAGCAGAGCAAGCTGAGCGGCTCGCCGAGCGCAGCATCCACGGCCGCGAACGTGTCGCGCGCGGCCGGGACCGCGTCGACGAGATCCTTCGCCATTCCGGGCTTCTGCGATCCCTGTCCGGGGAACAGCAGAACGACATCCATGCAGTGCGCGGGCTAGAAACGAACGACGGTGGAGGCCCAGGTGAACCCGGCGCCGAAGGCGACCATGAGCACGGTCGATCCCTCCTTGATGCGCCCACACTCGATGGCTTCATCGACAGCGATCGGGATCGAGGCCGACGACGTGTTGCCAAAGCGATCGACGTTCACGTAGACCTTCTCCAACGGAATGCCCGCGTGCTTCGCGGTGGCCTCGATGATCCGGACGTTCGCCTGATGGGGAATCATGAGGTCGATGTCGGTGCCGGTCAGCCGCGCACCGTCGAGTGCCCGGTCGGCGGCTTCGGACATCGAGCGTACCGCGTGCTTGAAGACTTCACGGCCGGCCATCTTCACGAAATGGCTGCGGTCGTTGAGCACTGCCTCCGTGAGCGGCACCGCCGCGCCGCCGCCCGGGCGGTACAGCAGCTCGGCCAGGGTCCCGTCGCTCCGGATGAACGACGACAGCAGGCCTTTGCCGTGCTTCGAGCGCTGCAGCACGGCGGCGCCCGCGCCGTCGCCGAACAGCACGCACGTCGATCGGTCCGTCCAGTCAACGATCGCGCTCATCTTCTCGGCGCTGGCGACGAGAATCGTCTCATGCGAGCCCGATGCGATCAGGCCTTCCGCGATCTGCAGACCGTAGAGAAACCCCGAGCAGGCCGCCGAGACGTCGAACGCCGCCGCGCGCGTGGCGCCTAACGTGGCCTGCACGTCCACCGCCGTCGCCGGCAGCAGGCGGTCCGGCGTGGCCGTCGTGAGCAGGATGACGTCGAGCTCACCCGCGTTCACATGCGCGCGCTGCATGGCGATGCGCGCCGCGTCGGCCGCGAGCGAGCAGGTCGACTCGCCGGCGCCGGCGATGCGGCGCTCGCTGATGCCCGTGCGTTCGACGATCCATTCGTGCGACGTCTCGAGCCCTAACGCGGCGAAGTCGTTGTTCGTGACGACTTTCACCGGCGTCGCGCGGCCCGTCCCGGCGAGATAGACGAACGGGCGCTTCATGCGGGGGATCCCGCGCTGCCGTTCGCGTCGCTGAGGCGACGGCCGATGTGCTCACTCATACGCGTCTCGACGGTCTTGGCGGCGAGCTTGATGGCGTTCTTGATGGCCCGCGGTGACGACTTCCCGTGCGAGATGACGCTGACGCCGCGGACGCCCAGCAGCGGTGCGCCACCGTATTCCGAGTAGTCGAGGTGCTTGAGCGTCTTCTTGAGCGCTTCCGGATCGAGCCCGGCGTGCTGCTGCAGCATGCCGATCATCATCGGCGCGATGGCCTCGTAGAACTTGAGCACCACGTTTCCGACGAATCCATCGCAGACGACGACGTCAATCGGTCCGCGGTCGCTGGCGCCAGCGGGAAGATCGCGTCCTTCGATATTGCCCTGGAAGTTCACGCCGGCGGAGCGGAGCAGCTGGTTGGCCTCCTTGACCGCCGCGTTGCCCTTCTCCGACTCCTCGCCGATGCTCAGCAGGCCGACGATCGGGTTATGGCGCCCGAGGACGTCTTCTGCGTACACCGAGCCGAGGCGAGCGAATTGGACGAGCTCCTGGGCGGAGCAGTCGACGTTCGCGCCCGAGTCGAGCACGACGAGCGGTTTCAGCGCGGTCGGGAACATCGTGGCAATGGCCGGCCGCGTGAGTCCGGCGTGCAGCTTGAGTAACACCGTGGACGCGGCCATCTGCGCGCCGGTGTTGCCGGCGGAGATGAACGCGTCCGAGCGTCCTTCGGTCTGCAGTCTCAGCCCGACGACCATCGAGCTGTTCGGTTTGTTGCGCAACGCCGCCGTCGGCTTGTCCGACATCTCGATGACCTCGGTCGCCTCGATCAACTCGAGACGATTGGCCAGAGCGGCAGCTGGAGCAAGTTCGCCGGTGCTCAGCGCGGAGACGCGTGCGCGAATAACATCGAGCGGACCGACGAGCTGAAGCGTATGCTCGGGGGCGAGCTCGAGAATCGCGTGGAGCGCTCCGGCGATCGCCGCATCGGGGGCGTAGTCGCCCCCCATCGCGTCCAGCGCGATTCGCGCCAAGCTACGCTTCCCGGGCTGCTACTCGCTGCTTTCCGTCATAGTAGCCGCATTCGCCGCAGACGTGGTGCGGGCGCCGCATCGCCTGACAGCGCGGGCACGGCTGAATGACGATCGCGGGTGCGGTCTTGTGCGTGTTGCGAGCGCGCTTCTTTCGCTTCGAGGTGCGGCGTTTCGGGACAGCCATGGAATTGGATTGCGTCGAAAGGTCGAGCCGTCAGTTGGATTGGCCGCGGACCTTCCGCAGCGTTTCCCAGCGGCTGTCAGTAGCCGGCGCACATTCGCATGCGCCGGCATTCAGATCGGTACCACAGGTGGGACAGAGTCCCTTACAGTCGTCACGACATTGTACGAAACCCGGAACGACAAGCACCCACTGCTCGCGCAGGGCCGGGCGGAGGTCCAACTCGCTCTCCCGTGCGTCGACGACGTAGACATCGGGATCGTCGGCGCCTTCCGTCTCCGCCTCGACGAACAGGAGCTGCACGTCTTCGGCTACTGGCACGGTGACGTCGGTCAGACATCGGCGGCACTCACCGGCTGCTTCTCCCTCGAAACGGCCGCTGAAGTAGTACCGCTCATCGCCGGCGGCAGACAGCCGACCGACGAGGTGCACCGGCGCGGACGGTCGCGTGTCTTCCTCCCGCCAAACCGGGTCGTCCGGCGCCAGCAGGCCGTCGACGTGCACGGCTCGGGAGGCGACGGAACGAATGTCAAAGGACAGCATAGCCAACCAATCTACCCGGTCCGTGGCGTCCTATCAAGTCAGCGTGACAACGAGACTTAGAGCACCTCGACGATTGGAAAACCAGTGTCGCTCAGCACGTTGCGACCGACACGCCGCACGCTACTTCGCCCGGATCAGCTCCGTCTCCGAAAAGAAGAACCGCGACTCTCGGGTCGCGTTCTCATCCGAGTCCGACGCGTGAATGGCGTTTCGCTCCTTCGACTCCGCATAGAGCTTCCGCACCGTGCCGTCGGCGGCCTCCGCAGGATCGGTTGCCCCAATGGCTGAGCGAAGAGCCGCGACGGCATCGTCGCACTCGAGGATCATCGGCATGCAGGGACCCGACGTCATGAACGTCACGAGGGACCGGTAGAAGGGCCGCTCACGGTGCACCTCATAGAAGGCGCCTGCCTCAGCCTCGCTCATGTGCGTGACTCGTGCGGCCGCGACACGAAATCCGCCTGCCTCGAGGTGTCCAATGATCTTCCCCGCCTTGCCCGCGCCGAAGGCGTCCGGCTTGATGATCGTCAGCGTTCGATTTCCGGCCATGTCAGTTGTCAGTGTCCAAGGAGTTTGCGTACGATGTCGCCGCGCGTGAGCAGCCCGACGATGCGCCCGTCGCGCACGACGGGGACGCGGTCGACATCCTTGTTGGTCATCATCGATGACACGTCGGCGATCGCCTGGTCGGGCGACACGCACAGCACCTGACGCGTCATTGCATCACGAACCGTCGGCTTCGAAGAGGGAACGCCCGGAGCGCGGGCGCTCCCCCCCCGGCCGGTCTGAAGATAATTGCTCAGTGATCGAAGCAACTCGCGCTCACCGAGCATGCCGACAACCAGGCCGTCGTCGTCGACCACCGGGAGTCCGCCGACGCCGAGGCGCACCATCTCGCGTGCCGCCTCCGTGAGCCCCGTGTCCGGGCCGATCGTCTTGGGCTGGTATGTCATGATGTCGCGGACGGACAGCTGCGCCGGGAGCTCGTACTCGCGGAACGCATCGAGCGCCGCAAGCGACCCCGCGTCAGGCTGCGCGAGGATCTTGTCGATGATCGGCCGCTTCGACAGCAGACGGGCGAATGCGCTCACGAGCTGCAGGTACTCGGCAGCGAACTTTCGTGGCGCGACGATGAGCAACACAATCCGCGCGCACTGGGTTTCGCTGTCCCCGATCTCGCGACAGATCGGCCGCTGCGAGGTACCGAGTGCCACGCGGAGACCGGTCACCGCGTCCGTGCGGTAATGCAGCAGGAAGGCACGGTCGCCCATCGCGACGATGTCCTCCGGCTGCTCCTCGGTGACGCGCTCCCGCAGCTTCTCGACGTTGGTGACTCCGCCCGCCGCGGCGAGTCGACCCATCAGCTCGTCCGCCGCGCCCATGAGGGTGTCATGGCGCAGCGGAACGACGACCTGATTGGCGGGAACGAAATCGGAGATTTTCAAAGTCGCGCTTTGATCAGCTCCACGAAGTCGATGGGCCGGCGTGCGACGCCCATCCCGGCGTCCTCGAATGCCTGGATCTTCTCCGCCGCGGTCCCGGCCGAACCGGAGATGATCGCGCCAGCGTGTCCCATGCGCCGGCCCGGCGGCGCCGTCTGACCGGCGATGAAGCCGACGACGGGCTTCGTCATGTGGTCCTGGACGAACCGCGCGGCTTCCTGCTCGTCGGTGCCGCCGATCTCGCCCATCATCGCGACGGCCTTCGTTTCCGGATCCTGCTCGAACGCCGTTAGGCAGTCGATGAAGTTCGTCCCGTTGATGGGATCACCACCAATCCCGACGCACGTCGTCTGCCCGATCCCCGCTCGCGTGAGCTGGTAGACGATCTCGTACGTCAGCGTGCCGGAGCGACTGACGACGCCGACTGGGCCCGGCGTGCAGATACGTCCGGGAATGATCCCGACCTTGGACTTCCCGGAAGAGATGAGCCCGGGGCAGTTCGGCCCGAGCAGGCGAGCGCCGCGCTCTTTCACGAACGGATACACCCTGGTCATGTCCAGCACCGGCACACCCTCGGTGATCGCGACCACCAGCGTGACGCCGGCGTCGGCGGCTTCCATCATCGCGTCCGCGGCGTACATGGGCGGCACGTAGATGACCGACGTATTCGCGCCCGTCTCCTTTGCCGCCTCGGCGACCGTGTTGAAGATCGGCACCTTGTCGTCGAACTTCTGGCCGCCCTTCCCCGGCGTGACGCCAGCCACGACTCGCGTGCCGTATTCGATCATCTGGCGCGTGTGGAACGAACCGTCGCGCCCTGTGATGCCCTGGACGATGACCGTCGTGTTCTTGTCGATGAAGACACTCACGCGGGCTGTCCTCCCGTGGCGAGCTTCACCGCGCGTTGCACTGCCTCGTCCATGTCGGTCATTGCCGAGAATCCGTTCTCCGTGAGAATCTTGACCGCGATCTCCTCGTTCGTCCCCGTGAGGCGGATGACGATGGGCACCTTGAGCGGGTTCTGCTTCGTCGCCGTCACGATCCCGTTTGCCACGTCGTCGGTGCGTGTGATGCCGCCGAAGATGTTGAACAAGATCGCCTTCACGTTGGGGTCGGCGGTAATGATCTTGAGGGCGCTCACGACCTTCTCGGGATTGGACGAACCGCCAATGTCGAGAAAGTTCGCCGGCTCGCCGCCATAGAACTTCACCAGGTCCATCGTCGCCATGGCGAGTCCTGCTCCGTTCACCACGCAGCCGACGTTGCCATCGAGCTTGATGAACGTGAGGTTCGCGTGGCGCGCCTGGACCTCGCTCGGCTCCTCGGCGGATTCGTCGCGCAGTGCGGCGATCTTCGGCAGCCGATCGAGCTCGTTGTCGTCGACGGAGATCTTCGCGTCGAGCGCCATGACATCACCGTTAGGCGTGACGACGAGCGGATTGATCTCGGCGAGCGAGGCACCGGTCGCCATGAACGCATCGTACAGCTGCTTCATGATCTTCGATGCGGCACGCGCCTTCGTCGCGTCGGGATAGAGGAAGAACCCCAGCTCCATCGCCTGGAACGGCATCAGCCCGTAGCGCGTGTCGATCGGCATGCGCATGATCTTCTCGGGGGTCTTGGCCGCGACCTCCTCGATATCGATGCCGCCGGCGGGGCTGACCATGAACACCGGCTTCTTCGACGCCCGGTCGAGGATGACGCCCACGTAGGCTTCGCTGGCGATATCCGCGGCGTCGGTCACCAGGACCTTCTGCACGGTCAGTCCCTTGATCTGCATGCCGAGGATGCGGCCCGCGATCTCGCGCGTCTCCTCGGGGGTCTTGGCGAGCTTCACGCCTCCGGCCTTGCCGCGTCCGCCCGCATGCACCTGTGCCTTCACGACGACCGTGCGGCCGATGCGGCGCGCGATCTGTTCGGCTTCCTGCGGCGTTGAAGCAACGTCCCCCGGCGGAATCGGCACGCCGTAGCCGCGAAGAATGTCCTTGGCCTGGTATTCGTGGATGTTCACGTGCTCTCCGGTGATGGTCAGCGGTGCCGCGGCCAACGCCGTCGCGGCGCGCGCAAGCTACGGGTGACGGAAAATGGAGGCAAGGCAATCGCGATCGGGCTCATCTGGACGCCGGTGCGCGAAGCACACGTCCGAGCTCGTCGTACGCCTTGCCGAACGCGAGCCAGTCGCCGTTGCGCAATGCCTCGCGCATCGCGGTGTAGAGGTCATTCACGCGTTTCCGAAAATCGGCCGGCGTGAGATGTGCCGCGGAATCCGCGGGCTCCGCGCGAACGCCTGCGGCTTCGGCCAGCGACGGGCCGAACGCCACGGAATCACGATTGGCTCCCGCAGCGTGAATGGCGACGCGCGCGACGGTCGGCGCGCCATCACTTCGCCAGGCGTACGTCGTCTGGACGTAGGCCGCCGCGTTCTCGCGCAACGGTACGACGTGCACGGGCCCTCGTCGCAGCGTCACATCGCGCGGGGGCGCGGGCGTCTCGGGTGCGCGCAGCATTCGCTCGATGAGGGCCGGCCAGCGCACGCCGGGATCAGCGAGCGGGTACCAGTACGTCACCGGCTGCGCGCCGCCGACGGCGACGATCAATCCCCGAACGCGGTCGTCCGCGGCGAGCAACGGCGTCGTCCAGGCAAGCCGCCCATCTGGCGGCGCCAGGTGCAACGGACGCCATGGCCCGCCGAACGTCGTGTCACCGCCGAACGTCGACGGCAGATGCGCCGCAGGCGACACATCTCCGCGCATACCAACCCGCGCGTACGCAGCGGCCTGCGCCACGGCACTCTCGACAGCCGGGGGAATGTTTGCGACCACGCCAGCGGGCAACGCACTCCAACTCACGAACAGTGATGGAAATTGCCGCACCCACGTTGCCGCGATCGGATCGAGCGCGGAATCCGCGACCATGGTCACGTGGCCGGTCTGCGCGTGAACGACGGCCGTCGCCGCATGCCGGATGTACGATACGTCCTCACCCCCAAGATTCGTGTGCTCGCTCAGGGGATAGTAGGCGGATGCGGAGTAGAGGTGCACCGCCCAGTACAGCGAGTCGTGCCAGGCGATCGGCGAGACGCGCCCCGACTGCCAGAAGAACGGCGCGACCATGCGGAGACGATCATGCACATCGCGGTGAAGCATCATGCGCGGCTCGCGGACATCGAGGTCGCTGAACATGAGCCGCAGGTTCTGCTGATCCCACGCGTGTGCGACGCGCGACGGCCAGCGTGAGATCTCCGGCGCGTCCACGTCCCCCTCGCGTTCGGACACGACGAGAGCCCCCGAGGCCGAGTCGTAGACGAGCGCCGCGGCGATACCACCGCCTTCCTCGACCCCGCCACCCGTTAGGCCGACGAGGCCACCGCGTTCATCGCCTGACCACGCGCGCACGCGTGTGATCGTCCACTGCGTGAACGGGTCCACTGCATCCGGCCCTGTGGGCCGTTGCGCCGCGACGGCGATCAGTCCCGCACTGTCGGACGCCCACCCGATCGCACCGCTCACGATCCCCTGGCGGCGTCGTTCCACCGCGCGTTTGATGGCAGTGGCGTCCCACTGCGATAACGCCGACACCGATTCGCGAATGGATGGCAGCGCGACGCGAGTGTGGATACTGCTGCTCGTGACGACGCGATCGACCGCGTAGGCCCGCCGCGTATACAGGGCACGTGTCGCGAGGTAGGCGGACTCGCGACGGTCTGGCTCGCTCCGGTCCGCCAGGCGTAGAGCGAGCGGGGGCAGGAACTGGCGGAGCCCGAGCGAGAGCGCGAGCACCGCCGTGACGGTGACGAACGCGATGCGCATCTGTCCGGTCCAGGTGGCCCACCCCACCAGCACAGCCGCCGCGCCTGTTGCGAACGCGAGCACGAAGTTCGCCGGCACGCCGACCTTCCAGTCCGCCGATGTGAACGCACCACCAACGCCCGTGCCGTTGATGAGCAATCCCAGTCCGTCGAGCCGGTAGCTCCATGCCAGGAGGAAGATCAGCAGGGCGCCTAACAAGGACAGGTGGCGCCGAACGTAGCCGGACACGTGAAGCGTTCCGCGTTCCCAGCGCAGGCTCGGAGTCAACGCGTAGAGGAACACAACCACCGTGGTGGCAGCCAGCAGGGCGATGAGGGCCCAGACGTGCAGCGACGTCTCGAACGGCAACCAGTACGTCCAGAAGCCCAGGTCGTATTCGAAGTACGGGTCCGACTCTCGGAACGGCTGGCCGGACCGCACCAGGGCCAACGCGGCCCAGTCATCCTGCGGAAAGGCGAGCAGCGCGCCGAACAGCAGCGACATCCCGATGACCGCGAACAGCAGATACCGACTCGGGACTTCTTCGCCGATCTCGATGTTCGCGACGCGCCTCGGGAGGACGAGCGACACCACCGAATGGCGGACCGCGTAGAGGTTGCAGAAGAAAAAGACCGTCGCCACGAGCGCGGACAGTCCGCGGAGGATCACCAGATTCTCGACCCGCGCCCGCCATACGGCCTCCGCGCCGAGCGCGGAGAACCACCGGTAGTCCACGTAGACGCCAGCGAGGGCCTTCCCAAGCAGAAGGAGGAGGGCGACGGAAACCGCCGCGGCGATGAGCCAGCGTCGCGCGATCACGTCAGGGTTCGACGCCGCGCGACCGAAGCCAGTCCTCCATCTCACCGCGGATCGCAGCCAGCCGTTCTTCCGTCATGGCCTCGAACCGGGCCACGAGCACGGGCTGAGTGTTGGACGCGCGGATGAGCCCCCAGCCGTCACCGAACAGCACGCGTGCACCATCGACACCCACGACTTCGCGGTGCTTCGAGAAGTGCTTCACGGCTTCATCCACAATCCCGAATTTTCTGTCGTCCGCGCAGTCGATGCGGATCTCGGGCGTGGACACGAAGCGCGGCACGTCGCTCAGGAGATCTTCGATGCGGCGTCCGGACTCCGACACAATGCGCATGAGCCGAGCAGCAGCGTAGAGCGCGTCGTCGTGTCCGTAGAAGGATTCGGCGAAGAACATGTGCCCGGACATCTCGCCGGCAATGGGCGCCGAAAGCTCCTTCATCTTGCCCTTGATGAGCGAGTGCCCGGTCTTCCACATCACGGGCGTGCCGCCGGCTTTCGCCACGGCGTCCGTGAGCGCCTGCGAGCACTTCACATCGAAGATGATGGGCTGTCCGGTCCCCGTCCGCGCGAGCACGTCACGGGCGTACAGGATCAGGAGATAATCCCCCCAGATGACTTCACCGCGGCCGTCGACGACACCGATGCGATCGGCATCGCCGTCGAACGCGACGCCGAAGTCGTAGCCGCCTCGCCGCACTTCGCCGATGAGAGCATGAAGGTTCTCGACGACGGTGGGGTCGGGGTGGTGGTTCGGGAATGTCCCATCGCTCTCGCAGTAGAGACATTTCACGTCGGGGAGGAGTTTCCGGAACAACTGCGGCGCGACGAACGACGCTGCCCCGTTCCCGCAATCGACGACCACGCGGGGCGGCCGCGCGAGGGCTCCCGTGCGCTCGACGATGTCGTCGACGTACCGGTCGATCACGGTCTCGCGGCGTACCGTCCCGGTCCCTGACGGAAACGCGCCGCCTAACGCCATGCGGTAGAGCGTCTGCAACGCCTCCCCGTGCACCGACTCCGTCCCCAGACAGATCTTGAACCCGTTGTACTCGGGGGGATTGTGCGACCCGGTGATCTGGATCCCGGCGCCAATGTCGAGACGCGACAGGCTCCAGTAGAGGAGCGGAGTCGGCACCACGCCAATGTCCACCACGTCGACGCCACACGACGTCAGTCCGCCGACGAGCGCCTCGCGCAGTGCCTGCCCGCTGGGCCGGTTGTCGCGTCCGACAGCCACCGGCCGGCGCATGTCGTGGTGCGCGAGGAAGGCCGCGAACGCGCGGCCAATGAGGGCGGCTGCGTCGACGGTCAGGTCGTCGCCAACGACGCCGCGGATGTCGTATTGGCGAAAGATTCCGGCGGCTAGAGTCATTCGACGCTGAATACGCGACGGGTCCGCGGCGGCGGACCCGTATCGCTATCGGCCCGCCGGTGCGGAGCCGGGTGGAGGAGTCGGAAGCGCGGCAGCCTGCGCGTTTGGCGCCGTCGCGGCGCCTCGCTGTGCCAGGCTCGCGACCGAGTCGGGAAACAATCCCAGCACCACGATGAGGATCGCGGCTGCGGCAATCACGAAACGGGTCAGGCCCCCGGCCGCGACCGTCGGCGCGCTATTCGCCGGCCTCGGCTTCATGTACATGACCCGCACGACCTGGAGGTAATATCCAGCCGAGATCGCGGTCGTGATCACGAGGAGAACGGCGAGCCGCGCCTGCGGAGCCGGCGCCTGAAGCGCAGCCTGCAGCACATACCACTTCGCCAGGAACCCGATCCCGCCGACGATGGGGAATCCGAGGAGCGCCAGCATGAAAACCGTCATGGCGGCGGCCATCCACGGACGCTCGTTCCACAGCCCCGCGTAGGACTCGATCGTCAGGTCGCCTTCGCCTGGCTGACCGAGAGCAACGATGACGGCGAAGGCGCCCATCGTGGCGAGCGTGTAGGCGAACAGGTAGAACAAAAAGGCCGACGACCCTTCCGGCGTGCCAACGACGAGCGCGACGAGCACAAAGCCGGAATGCGCGATGCTCGAGTACGCGAGCAGCCGTTTGAGGTTCTGCTGGGCGAGCGCGATGACGTTGCCGACGACCATCGTGATCGCGGCGAGCCACCACACGGCGATGTGCCAGCGGGTGTACGCGCCGCCGAACGCCTCGATCCACACACGGAGAAACGCGGCGAATGCCGCAGCCTTGACGGCTGCCGCCATGTAACCGGTGATGGGTGTTGGGGCGCCTTCATAGACATCCGGCGCCCACATATGGAACGGTGCGGCGGCCACCTTGAACCCGAAGCCGACGAGCAACAACGCGATGCCGGCGAGCAGCATGGGGCTGTCGCCAAGCTGATACTGCGACACGCGCTCGGCGATCAGCGTCAGATTCGTGGCGCCGGTGGCGCCATACACGAGCGCAATGCCGTAGAGCAGGAACGCCGTCGAGAACGCGCCCAGCAGGAAGTACTTGATCGCCGCCTCGGCCGATCGCGCGCTCCGCCGATTGAGTCCGGCCAGCACGTACACGGCGATCGACATGAGCTCGATGCCGAGGAAGATGATCATGAGGTCGCGCGCCGCGGCGAGCATCATCATGCCACTCGTCGCGAACAGCACGAGGACGTGCGACTCGCCGGCGTCGATCCCTTCCCTGGCGTTGTAGTCGATGGAGAGCGCGATCGCGATGAACGTTGCGACGAGGAAGATCAGGTCGGCGGCCCAGCGAAAGCCGTCGACCGCGACGATGCCTGGTTTCGCCGTCGCTCCGCTGACCGCGAACCACACGACGGCGCCAGCCGTGAGCACCGTGAGCACGAGCGAGCCGATGCCGATCGAACGCTGGTGGGCAGCGCTGTCCGGGCGCCAGGCGGCCCAGAGCATGAGCACCATCACCCCGGCGAGGAGAACCAGGTCGGGGAGAAGCGCGAAGGTCAGCCCGCCGGGCAGTGTGACGTCAATCGGCATCAGCGGCCTCCTGGCAGGCTAGCCGATTGGCGGCCCGCCCGCGCTTCCACCGTTTGCACGAACGACGTCGTCGCAGCTTCCATGCGCGCGAGCACCGGCTTCGGATAGAGGCCTAACCAGAGAATGGCCGCGAGCACGGGAACGAGCAGTGCGATCTCGCGCCAGTTGAGATCCGTCAGTTGCTCGTTCTCCCGCTTGTCGAGCGGGTTGTAGATGATGCGCTGCAATGCCCACAGCATGTACGCCGCGCCGAGGATCACGCCGATCGCGGACACCGTGGTGAGGTACGGATAGGTCTTGAACGAACCGATCATCACGAGAAACTCGGAGACGAACCCGTTCGTGCCCGGCAGGCCGATGCTGCTGAGGGCGACGATGGTGAGGAGCGTAGCGAAGATGGGCATCACCTTCGCGATGCCACCGTACGCTGCAATCTCGCGCGAGTGGCGCCGTTCGTAGACCATGCCGATGAGCAGGAACAGCGCACCTGTCGAAAGTCCGTGTCCGATCATCACCATCATCGCGCCCTGCACGCTTTCGCGGGTGAGCGCGAACAACCCCAGCATCACCATGCCAAGGTGTGCGACCGACGAGTAGGCGACGAGCTTCTTGAAGTCCGGCTGCACCATCGCCACGAGCGATCCGTAGATCACGCCGATCACAGCGAGCAGAATGATCCCCGTTCGCATGCCGGGGCTCATCGCAGCCGCCGGAAACAACGGAATCGCCAGTCGAATGAAGCCGTACGTTCCCAGCTTCAGCATGATGCTGGCGAGGATTACCGAGCCGGCGGTCGGGGCCTCGACGTGCGCGTCAGGCAGCCAGGTGTGGAACGGAAACATCGGTACCTTCACCGCGAAGGCACCGAAGAAGGCGAGGAACAGCAGGGTGTCGGTCGGGATCGACATCCCGAGCCACGTGAGGTTGAGTGCTCCGCCCACGGGCTGCGCTGCCGCCGCAAAGACGCGATCGAACGCGAAGTTCGGTATCCCGGTTGCCGGATCCCCGGCTTTGATGCCGAGGTACAGGATCGCCACGAGCATGAGCAGCGATCCCACCATCGTGAAGAGGAAGAACTTGAGCGCCGCGTAGAGCCGACGGGCCCCACCCCAGATCCCGACGATGAAGTACATCGGGACGAGCATGACCTCCCACATGACGTAGAACAGGAAGAGGTCACGCGCCACGAACACACCGAGCATGCCGGTCGTGAGGATCAGCATGAGGGCGTGATAGGCATGCAGCTTCGTGCGCACGCTCGTCCAGCCGCCTAGCACGACGAGCGGCATGATGAACGTCGTGAGCAGCACGAGCATCACGGAGATGCCATCGATGCCGAGTGCGAAGTGGATACCCCAGGTCCTGATCCACGGCAGGTCCACGACGGCGCGGAACCCCGCCTCTCCCGGGAGCACCACCCACCATAGTCCGATCGAGACGACGAACTCGAGCAGGAAGGTGAACAGCGTGATGCGGCGCGGGAACATGGCGCTCGCGTCATCGAGCTCCCCGCCGCCCTCGTCTTTGCTCGCAGCGCCATGCAACAGAATCACGAGCGCGCCAGCGATGGGAATCGCCAGCAAGGTGGGGAGAATCCACGACTCGTACCCGATCGAGTTCAAGAAAGCGAGCATCGAATCAGCGGAGAGTGAAGGCGCCGAGAACTGCGATGACGCCGATCAGGAGAACCCACGCGTACGTGCCGACCTGGCCGGACTGGAGTCGCGAACCGAACCACCCGAACAGGCGGGGGATACCCGTTCCGACCCAGGTGACCAGCAGCTTGTCGATGATGCCTTCATCGACGCCGGTCGCGAGCACGTTTCTGGACGTCCACACGATCGGCTTGACGATGGTGCGATCGTACAGCTCGTCGATGTAGTACTTGTCGCGAAGGACGCGCTCGATGCCCTGCTCCTCCGGCGCCAGCGCCTTTGGCACCAGCCGCGCGGGCTTGAGGCGCACGACGGCGATCAGGATGCCGAGCACGGCGATCGCGACGGCAGCCCCGATGAGCGCGAGCTCCGTCGTGATACTATGCGCGGCTTCAGGACCGGTGACTGCCGTCGTCGCGGATCCGACGACGGGCTCGAGCCAGTGATGGAGCACGCCGGCCGGGCCTAACGGGATGATGTCGGGCAGGTTCAGCCACCCGCCGAACGCGCTCAGCACGCCGAGGATGACCAGAGGGGCCGTCATGATCCACGGCGCTTCCGCGAGGTGGGATTGCTCCTTCTCGCCGCTCCGGTTCGGGCCGTGGAACGTGTACAGCATCATCCGTGTCATGTAGATCGCAGTCAGCAACGCGGACGCGAGCCCCATGGCGTAGATGACGTAGAGGAGCGTCGCGCCGGGAATCCCCAGCCACGTCACCTGGGCGAGCGTCGACTCGTGCGTCCGCGCGAACACGGCGCCCAGGATCTCGTCCTTCGAGAAGAAGCCGGCGAACAGCGGAATGCCGGCGATCGCCAGCGTCGCGATCCACATCAGGATGAACGTCACCGGCATGTAGCGCCGGAGCCCACCCATGTTCCGCATGTCCTGCGCGTCGTCGTGGTTGTGCGTCGCGTGATACGCGCGGTGCATCGCGAAGATCACCGAGCCCGACCCGAGGAACAGGAGCGCCTTGAAGAAGGCGTGCGTCACGAGGTGGAAGATGCCCGCCGTGTACGCACCAACGCCGACGCCGACGAACATGTAACCCAACTGCGAGACAGTGGAGTACGCCAGCACGCGCTTGATGTCCCACTGCTTGAGGCCGATCGTCGCCGCGAACAGGGCGGTCAACCCGCCAACGAACGCGACGGTCAACTGTGCAACCGGCGCCAGCGAGAACAGGAATGAGCTTCGCGCAATCAGGTACACGCCCGCGGTGACCATCGTCGCCGCATGGATCAAGGCCGACACGGGCGTCGGGCCCGCCATCGCATCAGGCAGCCACGTGTACAGCGGGATCTGCGCGCTCTTACCCGCGCAGCCGAGGAACAGAAACAAGCAGATCGTCGTCGCAAGCGCGCTGTTGAGGCCCAGTCCCGGCGCGGCTGCAGCGACGCCAACGAAATCGAGCGCGCCCAGGTTCGCGAACATCAGGAACATCGCGATGAGAAAGCCGAAATCGCCGATGCGGTTGACGATGAACGCCTTCTTGCCGGCGTCCGCATTCGCCTTGTCCGAGAACCAGAATCCAATGAGCAGGTACGAGCACAACCCCACGCCCTCCCAGCCCACGAACAGCACCGGGTAGCTCGCGCCCAGCACGAGCACGAGCATGAAGGACACGAACAGGTTCAGGTACGCGAAGTACCTCGGGTATCCGGGATCATCCTGCATGTAGCCGACGCTGAAGAAATGAATCAGCGTCCCGACGCCCGTCACGACGAGCGTCATCACCATGGAGAGCGGGTCCACCTGCAGCGCGGCGTCGATGTGCAGCTCGCCGGCGGGGATCCAGGAGAACAGCGTTCGAATGAACGGCGCCTCGCGATCGACGCCGAGCATCGCCATGAGAATCGCGACCGTCAGCCCGAACGAGAGCAGCAGAACCGCGGGTCCGACGATCGAGACGATTCCAGCGTACCTGTGGCGCACGGTCGCGTGGGGGTCATCTCCGTGCCCGCCACCGCTGTGCGCATCGTGAGAATCGGGACCGGCGCCGTGACCATGCGCGTCGTCACCGTGACCCGCAGCGCTCGGGTCTTTCGGTCCAACGTGTGCGGCTGACGTGAGCGACAGCCAGCCGTTGATGAGAAATCCGACGAATGGCAGGAGCGGGATGAGCCACACCCACTCTGCAATGCTGCCGCTGAGCGCGTGCGCGCTCGTGGTCGCTTCCTGAAGCAGCATCAGCCTTTCAACAGATTGATGTTCTCGAGATTGACGGTTTGCCGGTGGCGGAAGATCGCGATGATGATCGCGAGGCCCACGGCGGCTTCTGCCGCGGCGACCGTCATGACGAAGATCACGAACACCTGCCCGGCCATGCCGTAGACCTTGCTCAGCGCGACGAACGTGAGGTTCACCGCATTGAGCATCAGCTCCACGCACATGAAGATCACGATCGCATTGCGCCGCGTGAGGACACCGATGGCCCCGATCGTGAACAGCACCGCGGACAAGGCAAGCGACTCAGCGAGCATCGATTCGTCTCCTTCGCCCGATCACGACTGCGCCGACGATGGCGACGAGCAACAGGATGCTCGTCAGCTCGAACGCGAGCAGGTACTCGTTGAAGAGCGGCTGAGCCACGCTGCCGATCGCGCCCAGATCGCGGACCGCGACCGGGTCATATCCACCGCCTGGCGTGAACGGCGCAGGTAATCGCCGCCCGGCCAGCGTTATGACCTGCGCGAGCAGCGCGAGCCCGAGCAACCCCGCCGCCAGCCTTCCCCACTTGCCGCGCAAGTCGCCCAGCTCGGACGGTTGCCCGAGATTGAGCAGCATGACGACGAACAGGAACACGACCATGATGGCGCCCGCATACACGAGCACCTGAATCACACCGATGAAATGGGCCTCGAGCATCGCGTAGAGCGCCGCGAGGCAGAACATCGTGGTCACAAGCCAGAGCGCCGCTGCGACGGGACTCTTTCGGGTCACGAACGCGATCGATGACGCGATGGCGATCAGCCCGAACAGATAGAAGTGAACTTGGTAGAAAAAGTTCGGCATGGGCGCGGGCTACTCGCCTTTCGGATCGGACGGGTCCCACATCTCCGACACCGGATGCGTCTGTGCCATCAGCCGCTCAAGGTCGTAGACGAAGCCCTCGCGGCTGTACTCGGAGTTCTCGTAATGGCGACCCACGTGAATCGCCTCCTCCGGGCAGACTTCCTGGCAGTAGCCACAAAAGATGCAGCGGAATTCATCGATCTCGAACACGAGCGGATACCGATTGCCCTGTTCGTCTTCGCCAGGCACGAGCTTGATGCAGTTCGACGGACAGACCGTCGGACAGAGCCCGCAGGCGACGCACTTCGCCTTGCCGGTCTCCGTCGTGAGCATGCGGTGCGTGCCACGCCAGCGGCGAGAGATGATCTGCTTCTGCTCGGGGTACTGCGTCGTCACCTTGTCCGGATCGATCAGGTGCTTGAAGGTGCGCGCCATCCCCTTGAGCGTGGCTCGGAGATAGCTGACCTCCTCGATCGGACGTTCCAACACCTTCACGTTGATCGCCATCAGTCTCCTGGCTGGGGGCTGAGATGGGAGCGCGACGTCGTCACCGCGCGAAGACGCCCGATCTGCTGGGGTGTCGCGCGGCCGTATGCCGGGCTGATGATGCGCCCACGGTCCAGAATGAAAAACAGGATGATCACGAGGACGGCGTTGACCCCGAGGAGCGCGAGGCCGTAGACGATGCCGCGCTCGAGGCCGACATAGTCCAGCCCGAGCATCACCGAGGCCATGATCACGATATACGCGAGCGCCGTCGGCAGCATGATCTTCCAGCCGAGCGACATGAGCTGGTCGTAGCGGAACCGTGGCAGCGTCCAGCGGATCCAGATGAATACGAACAGGAAGAACAGCGTCTTCAGTCCGAAGATCACGATCGAGAGCAGCGCCCAGGGCCACGACACGGCGAGTGTGTTGTCGCGCGTCAGGAACGGGATGTCCCATCCGCCGAAGAACAGCGTGGCCATGAGCGCACTCGATGTGGCCATGTTCGCGTACTCGGAGATCGGGAACATCGAGAACTTCATTGCGCTGTACTCGGTGTGATACCCGGCAATGAGCTCCGATTCCGCTTCCGGGAGATCGAACGGCAGCCGGTTCGTCTCGGCGAATGCCGCGACCAGAAACACGAAGAACGAGACCGACAGCGTCAACACGTTCCAGAGGTGCATCGACGCCTGCTGATTGACGATCTGGCTCAACGTGACATTGCCGGACAGCAGCAGGACGGGAATGAGCGACATCCCCATGGCAATCTCGTACGAGACCATCTGGGCGCTCGACCGCAGGCCGCCGAGCAGCGCGTACTTGTTGTTGGACGCCCATCCGGCCAGCACGATGCCGTAGACGCCTAACGACGTGATCGCGAGGACGAACAGGAAGCCGACGGGGATGTCCGCGACGACGAGCTCGACGATCCCCCATCGCGTCTGCAGCGGCGCGCCGAACGGGATCACCGCCCAGGCCAGCATCGCGGGGATGAATGCGAGCATCGGCGCCAGCATGAACATCGGCTTGTTCACGTGCGCCGGAAGCGTCTCCTCCTTCATAATGTTCTTCACACCGTCGGCCCAAGGCTGCATGAGCCCGAGCTTTCCGCCCACGCGATTCGGGCCGAGGCGACCCTGAATCCACGCCGAGATCTTGCGTTCGGAGAGCGTGAGATAGGCGACGCCAACCATGTACACGGAGAAGACGAGGACCATCTTCGCGACCGTGAACACGAGGAAGGGCCAGAAGGGCAGCACCTCGTCGCCGATGTTGTGCACGAGGGCGACGACCGGATTGATCATCATGGCGCTGCTCCCGCCGCCTGCGCGGCGCCGAGCACCGGGAGGCCGCGCAGGCCGATCGTGTCGTAGCTCAGCCCGGCGAATTCGGCGTGGCTCGACGCGAGTGCCGTGAAGACGTCCGAGGGCACGAAGTAGTCCGTGGCCTGACCTAACGAGGCGAGCAGGTCGGAGAGCACGAACCAGCTCGGTCGAGCAAGTCCCGGCGCCGCCTTCGCCTGCAGGAACCGCTGAACGCGACCGCGGAGGTTCGTGAACGTGCCCTCCTCCTCGGAGAAGTTCGTGATCGGCAGGACCGCCTCGACCCGCGAGAGCCCGGCGGGCATCGTGGTGCCGATGACCACCACGGCGCCGGCGCGGTTCGCGGCGGCGAGGTCGGCATCCGTCACGGTGTGGTCGGCGATCACGAGCACGTCACCGTCCACGAGTCCGCTGAACGGCGTGTCGGTCTTCGTGAAGCCCATCAGCTCCGCGCCTGCCACGTTCGCCGCACGTTCCGCTCGCAAGGCGAGATCCTTCACACCGGGCAGCGGAGCTTCGGGGCCAGTGGCCACGCGGAACGCGCCAGCGCCGCCCGTTGCCTTGATCAGTCGGGCCAGCAGGTGGAGCGTCTCGTTCGACAGCATCGGCGACGCCACCACGACCGTCCGCTTCCCGCGGATCGCGGCTGCGGCGGCGCCTAACGCAACATCCCAGTCCGCATCGGCGAGCGCCCCGCCCTGACGAGCCTTCGGGAGATCGAGGCGGTTCTGGCCGTTCATCCAGCGGTAGTCCAGCCGACCGGCGTCGCAGAGGAAGTATTCGTTGACGTCGGCATTGGCACGCGGCCGCATCCGGACGACGACGTTGTCGCGCGTTTCGATGATCGCGTTGCATCCCTGCGTGCAGTTCGGGCAGATCGACGCCGTGCGGTCGAGCTCCCAGGCGCGCGCCTTGTTGAGAAAGTCCTTCGAGAGCAGCGCGCCGACGGGGCAGAGCTCCACGACGTTCCCGGCCCACGGGTGCGTCAGGTCCTTCTCCTCGAACTTCCCGATGTAGGCCCGGTCTCCGCGCTCGCTGACGTTCAGCACCGGATCCTGGGCGACATCATCCATGAACCGCACGCAGCGTGTGCAGAGAATGCAGCGGTTCGGCACGTACATGACGTCACCGCCGAAGTCCTCGACGGGATTGAACCGTTTCGGCTCCTTGTACCGCGAGTCCTTGCGCCCTTCCTGGAACGTGTAGTCCTGGAGCTCGCACTCGCCGGCCTGGTCACAGATCGGACAGTCCAGCGGGTGGTTGATGAGCAGCATCTCGAGCACGCCCTTCCGCGCCTCACGCGCCGGCTCGGAGTGCACATGGACGACCTGCCCCTCCGCGACGGACGTCGCGCACGCCGGCGCGAGCTTGGGCGCTTTCTCCACCTCCACCAGGCACATGCGGCAGACGCCGGCGACCGGCAGGCCCGGATGGTAGCAGTAGTGCGGGATGAGCACGCCCACGGTGCGCGCAGCCTCGAGGAGCGATGTCCCCTCGGCGACGGCGACCGGCCGGCCCTCGATCGTGAGATTGATCGTCTTGACGTCAGCCATGAATGAACGCGAGAACTCGTCGTTAGGCGAAAAGCGGCGAGGCGGTGGCCGTCAGGCCGCCGCCGCAGTGCGGAACGGGCAGCGCTTGCCCGTGATGTGCGCCTCGAACTCGTGCCGCCACTTCTGGATGCCGGAAACGACGGGCACCGCGCACGAATCGCTGAGCACGCAGATGGTCTTGCCCGTCATGTTGTCACCGATCTCGAGCAGCGTGTCGAAGTCGGCCACGGTGCCCTGGCCCGCCTCGATGCGCTCCATGATCTTCGTCGTCCAGGCGGTGCCTTCCCGGCACTGCGTGCACTGGGCGCAGCTCTCGTGCGCGTAGAAGCGCGCCAGACGGGCGATCTGCTTCACCATGCATTGCGCGTCGTCGATCACGATGCAGCCAGCCGAGCCGAGCATGGAGCCCTTCGCCACCATGCCCTCGTAATCCATGAGGGCGGCCTCGGCTTCTTCCATGTTCATGATCGGCACCGACGAGCCGCCGGGGATCACGGCCTTGAACTTCCGACCGGGCAGTGGTCCCCCGCAGAGATCGTACAGGAAATCCTTGAATGGGAATCCCATGACCACTTCGTAGTTGCCCGGCCGCGCAACGTTGCCGCACACCGACCAGAGCTTTGTGCCCGTGCTCTTCGGGTTGTCCGGCCGAGAGAACTTTTTGTACCACTCCGCGCCGTTGTTCAGGATGTGCGGGACGGCGGCGAGCGTCTCGACGTTGTTGATCGTCGTGGGCTGTCCGAACACGCCGGCAACGGCCGGGAACGGTGGCTTGATACGTGGGTTGCCGCGGCGCCCCTCGAGCGAGTTCATCATCGCGGTTTCTTCGCCGCAGATGTACGCGCCCGCGCCTTTATGCACCCAGACATCGACGCGTTTTCCGGTCCCCATAGCGTTCGGCCCGATGATCCCTGCTGCGCGGGCTTCGCGCACGGCCGCCTCCATGCGCGCGAGCGGCTCGGTGAACTCGCCACGGATGTAGATGTAGGCCGTCTCCGCCCCGATTGCGTACGCGCCGATCGCGCACCCTTCGATGAGCGCGTGCGGCGTCCAGCGCATGATCTCGCGATCCTTGAACGTGCCGGGCTCCGACTCATCGGCGTTGCAGCACAGGTAGTGCGGCTTGCCGTCGCCCGGCTTCATGAACGACCATTTCAGCCCGGTCGGGAAGCCGGCGCCGCCACGTCCGCGGAGCCCCGAGTCCTTGACGATCGCGACGATGTCCGCCGGCGTCATGCCTAACGCCTTCTCCAGCGCGACGTATCCCCCGCGCTTCCGCCAGCCGTCCAGGCCGATGGCCTCGCGGTCGCCGAAGTACTTCGACAGGACGAGCGTCTCCCGCGCATGCGGGGCGTGCGGGTATCCCATGAGGTCAGCTAGGTCAGCTAGGTCAGCTTGGAGAGGAGATCCGGCACCTTCTCGGGAGTCACGGACTCGATGAAGTCGGAGTTGATCATCACCGGCGTCGCGAACCCGCAGGCACCGAGGCACTCCACTTCGATCACGGTGAAGCGGCCGTCCTCGGACGTGACGCCGAGCTCGCCGCACTTCGTGTGCGTGAGAAACGCGTTCACGACATCTTCGGCGCCGCACACGTTGCACGGCGACGTCGTGCACACCTGTATGAAGTGCTTTCCGACGGGGTGCTGGTGGTACATGGTGTAAAACGTCACCACGCCCTTCACGTACGCGGGCGTGAGTGACAGCACCTCGCCCACTTCGGCCATGGCGGCTTCGCTGATCCAGCCACGATCCTCCTGCACCATCCATAGTGCCGGCAGCAGGACCGCCATCTTCGTCGGATAGCGCGTCATCAGCTCGTCCAGCTCCTGACGGCGCGCGCCGACGAACACCGGCTGGTAGGGCTCGCCGTGCAGGTGACTCGAGCTCCCGTGCGTGGCGTGCGACTCCGCGTGCAGCCCGCCCATCTCCTTTGACGTGGCCATCAGCGGTCGATCTCCCCCATGACGATGTCGATGCTGGCGTTGATCGCGATGACGTCGGAGAGCAAGTGGCCTTCGACCATTTTCGGGATCGCCGACAGGTTCACGAACGACGGCGGACGAATGCGCCAGCGCACCGGCTTTGACGTTCCATCGGACACCATGTAGTAGCCCTTCTCGCCCTTCGGGCTCTCCATGGCGACGTAGGCCTCGCCGAGTGGCGGCCGCGGTCCCTCCATGACGAGTTTGAAATGGTGAATCATTGACTCCATCTCGCTCGTCGCCTTCGACTTGTTCGGGAGGATCACGCGAGGATCATCGACGTTGATCGGGCCGTCAGGCAGGCGCTTGATTGCCTGCTCAACGATGCGGACGGACTGCCGGAGCTCCTCCATGCGCACGAGATACCGGTCGTAGACATCCCCGTTCGTTCCGACGGGGACGTCGAAGTCGTAGGTCTCGTAGTCGTAGTACGGGAAGTCCTTCCGAACATCGTACGCCACGCCCGACGCGCGCAGCATCGGACCAGACAGCCCGTAGTTCACGGCTTCCTCGGGCGTCAGGATCCCGAGCCCCACTGTACGCCCGACCCAGATGCCGTTCTTCGTCAGCATCCGGTCGATCTCCTCCACCGTGTTCGGGAACTTCGCGATGAAGTTCCGCAGATTGTCCATCCACCCGTCGGGGATGTCGGCGGCGAGGCCGCCCACGCGCGTGATGGTCGGCGTCAAGCGCGCCCCGACCCACAGCTCGATGAGATCGTAGATGTACTCGCGCTGCTGGAACGCCCACAGAAACGGCGTGAACGCGCCGATGTCGATGCACGTCGTGCCAAGCCAGACGAGGTGCGAGGCGATGCGCGACAGCTCGCAGGCGATCACGCGCAGCACCTTGCAGCGCTCCGTGATCTCGATCCCGAACAACCGCTCCGCGGTCATCACGTGCCCGACGTTGTTGCCCATCGAGTTGAGGTAGTCCTCGCGGTCCGTCAACGGCAGGATCTGATTGTACTGTCGGTACTCGCCGAGCTTCTCGAACCCGCAGTGCAGGTAGCCAACGTGCGGAATGCAGCGGACGACTGTCTCTCCATCGAGCTCCAGCACCAGGCGCAGCACGCCGTGCGTTGCTGGATGCTGCGGGCCGATATTGATGAGCATGTGCTCGCCGGCGAGATCCGGCTCCACCATGGGAGGCGCCTCGACGGCAACCGGCGAGCCGTCGTCCGCCGTGACAAGCGGGACGCGTTGCGGTCGCCCCTGCGCATCGACGCCGGTCGTGGACAGGGCGACGTCCACGGTTCGCTTCTGCGTGGCCACTGCTATTCTCCTGTGCGCTCGCCGCCGCGAAGGCGCTGGCGCATGTCGGTCGGGAGATCCTCGAAGGCGTCCGCGATGGTCAGCTCCTCCATCGAGTACCGTGCCTCCGGATTCGCCGCGAGCGCCTGACGCAACTGCTCCGCGCGGCTGAAGCGTCCGCGAAGCGGAAAGTCTTTTCGCAGCGGGAACCCCTCACGATACTGCTCCCACATGAGAATGCGTCGGAGGTCCGGGTGGCCGACGAACGTGATGCCGAACATGTCGAAGCACTCGCGCTCCAACCAATCCGCTGACTTGTAGATCGACCACACGCTCGGGATCTCGAGCGGACGGTTCTTCGTGAGCTGGGCCTTCACCCGAAGGAATCGGCGATACGGCAGCGACCGGAGGTGCCAGACGACCTCGATGGGCTGCTCGAGGTCGCGGTACTCCACGGCGGTCACGTCGACGAGATAGTCATACTGCTGCGACGCGTCGTCGTGGAGCCACCGAATGATGTCGAGCGCCGCTTCGGGCGCCACGTAGACGTTGGTCTCTCCCCAGACGACATCCACCCGTCGAATCGCCGTCCCGAATTTCGCCTTCAGGTCGGCAGCGGATGGATTCGGCGCTCCGCCTCGATTCGGGACGTTGCGCGGCGTTGCGGGGGCGTCGGAACCCTTGTTTGCACTGCCCGCGTGCGCGATGTCGAATGGAGCGGTCACAAGCCGGATCGCGTCTGGTGCACGGAGTTGCCGAAGGGTTCGGACAGCTCGTCGATGGTGGGCGCGGGAATGTAGAGCTGGCTCTTGGGGTCCGGCTCCATCTCGTTCCGGATCACGACGTCACTCATGCGCTCCCGCATCACCTTCTCCTGGAGCATCATGATGCCGTACATGAGGCCTTCCGGGCGCGGCGGACATCCCGGCACGTAGACGTCGACGGGAATGATCGTGTCGATGCCCTGCACCACCGCGTAATTGTCGAAGATGTTACCGGTCGACGCGCACGCGCCCATCGCGATCGCCCACTTGGGCTGGGGCATCTGCTGCCAGATCCGGCGGATGACCGGAGCGAGCTTGAACGGAACCCGTCCAGCGCAAATGAGCACGTCCGCCTGTCGCGGCGAGAAGCTCATGCGCTCCATGCCGAAGCGCGCGAGGTCGAACCGGCTCGCGGCCGTCGCCATGAACTCGATCGCGCAGCACGCGGTGCCGAATGGCATCGGCCACAGCGAGTTGGCGCGGCCCCAGTTCACGAGAAAATCGAGTCGCGACGCGACCCAGCCCTCCTGCGAGCTCGGGTTGTACTCGACGACGCGATGATCCGGGCGAGGCGTCAGTCCCACTGCAACGCTCCCTTCTTCCAGACGTAGACGAATCCGACGAGCAGGATGAGCATGAACACCAGCATTTCCCCCAGACCGAAGAAGGAGATCTTCCCGATGGGACACGACCCGCTGACCAGCGGGACGGCGCACGACAGTTGGCGGTAGAACGCGGCCCACGGAATCATGAACACGGTCTCGATGTCGAAGATGATGAACAACATCGCGACCATGTAGAACTTGATCGAGAACCGCTCGCGCGCGTCGCCGAGGGGCGGGATGCCCGACTCGTAGGGCGTGTTCTTCTCGGGAGTGACGCGGCGCCGGACGGTAAGGTGGGACAACCCGACAATGAGAATCGCGTTGGTTGTCACGAAACCCATCAGCAGCAGTACCGGAAGATAGGTACGATCCATCACGCTCCCGACTTCGTGAAATAATTCACTTGCTCGCAAGTGATAAGCTATCCTGAGCCCGGATTGAGTGTCAACGCGTCGGGAATCGCGAATCGTGCGTTCTTCATTCTTCGTTTTCCGTGAGCACGCCAGAGGATCGGCTCGCTGACGACGCGACCCGAGCGCGCTCGTGCGGCGCTCGTGCACGTACCTGAGCTTCCCGGGGCGGTTATCTTCCCCGCCGCTTCTCCCGATCAGGCAACGCGATCAGCGTTGGCTAGCGGGGTTCCCAATTCCCGATTCCCGATTTCTGACGAATGACCATTCAAGCCGACCGGTGGATCACGCAGATGGCGCTCGAGCATCGCATGATCGAGCCATTCGAGGGCCGCCAGGTGCGTCAGGGGGTGATCTCGTACGGGGTCAGCTCATACGGCTACGACATGCGCGTCGCGCGGGAATTCCGGATCTTCACGAATGTGCTCAACTCGATCGTCGACCCCAAGGCGTTCGACCCGAAGTCGTTCGTGGAGTTCGAGGGCGACGTGTGCATCGTCCCGCCGAACTCGTTCGCGCTCGCGCGGTCGGTCGAGTATTTCCGCATTCCACGCGATGTCGTGACCATCACCGTGGGCAAGTCGACGTACGCGCGCTGCGGCATCATCACGAACGTCACGCCGTTCGAGCCGGAGTGGGAGGGATTCGTCACACTCGAGATCTCGAACACGACCCCGCTTCCCGCGAAGATCTACGCGAACGAGGGCATCGCGCAGGTGCTGTTCTTCAAAGGGAGCGAGCCGCCGGAAGTCTCGTACCGCGACAAACAGGGCAAATATCAAGGGCAGGTCGGCGTGACGCTGCCGAAGCTCTAGCCAGCAGACCAGCGCGATCGCGTACGCCGGCAGCAAACGGGCCACGCACGTGCGTGGCCCCTTCGCGACTCCGCGACTCTTCGTGTCGTCGACAGCTAGCCCGAACCGCCGGCCGTCGACTCCGTGCGCGCGAATGCTGCGCCCCTGAAGTAGTCCCTGTTCATCCGCGCAATCGTGTCGATGCTGATGAGCTTCGGACAGGCTTCCTGGCACTCGCCGTAGAGCGTGCAGCCGCCGAAGCCTTCCAGGTCCATCTGCTCGACCATTCGCGTGACTCGGCGATATCGCTCCGGCTGGCCCTGCGGCAGTAGGCCCAGGTGGCTGACCTTCGCGGCAGTGAACAGCGACGCGGACGCATTGGGGCATGCGGCGACGCACGCGCCGCACCCGATGCATGAGGCCGCGTCCATTGCGTCGTCGACGTTCTGTTTCGGAATCGGAATCGCGTTCGCATCCGGTGCACTACCGGTGGGCACGGAGATGTAACCACCCGCCTGGACGATACGGTCGAGTGCCTCGCGGTCGACGACGAGATCTTTGATCACCGGAAACGCGCGCGCGCGCCACGGCTCGATGCGAATCGTGGCGCCGTCGGTGAAGCTCCGCATGTGCACCTGACACGTCGCGGCGCCCCGCACCGGCCCGTGCGCCACACCGTCGATCATCAGCGAGCACGAGCCGCAGATGCCTTCGCGGCAGTCGTGCGCGAACGCAATGGGCTCCTCACCGCGCTCGTTGAGCCGTTCGTTGACGACGTCGAGCATCTCGAGGAACGACATGTCGGGACTGACGTCCGGCGCGTCGTATCGCTCGAGCTTACCGGCCGCGTTAGGCCCCTTCTGACGCCAGACCTGCAGAGTGAATTTCATCGAAGCGTAGACTAGGTATCGGCCATCGGTCTCGCTGGGACCCGAGAGCTGGGTCGCTAAGCGGATGGCTGATGGCCGATGGCTGATAGCGGCATTATTTGTAGCTCCGCTGCGTCAGCGGCACGTTCTCGAACGCGAGCGGTTCCTTGTGAAGAATCGGTGCCTTCCCGACGCCCGCGAACTCCCACGCGGCCGCGTAGGTGAATCGGGCGTCGTCACGCTGCGCTTCCCCGTCCGGTGTCTGGTACTCCTCGCGAAAGTGCCCCCCGCACGACTCCTCCCGGTGCAGCGCGTCCGTGCACATGAGCTCCGCGAACTCGAGAAAGTCCGCGACGCGCCCGGCCTTCTCCAATGCCTGATTCAGCTCGGCGTCGCTCCCCGGCACGTTCACGTTGCGCCAGAACTCCTCGCGCACTGCCGGAATGCGCTCGAGGGCGCGCTTGAGGCCCGCGGCGTTCCGTGCCATGCCGCAATCCTCCCACAGGATGGTGCCGAGCTCGCGGTGGAATGCGTCGACCGTGCGCTTCCCCTTGATGCCTAACAAGCGATTCGCCGTCCCGGCGACGGCGCTCTTTGCCGCCTGAAATTCCGGCCGGTCGACAGTGACCTTGTCGAGCTTCGTGTTCGCGAGATAGTCGCCGATCGTGTAGGGAATGATGAAATAACCGTCGGCCAGGCCCTGCATGAGCGCGCTGGCACCCAGGCGATTCGCGCCGTGATCGGAGAAGTTGGCCTCACCGAGCACGTGCAGGCCCGGAAGGGTGCTCATGAGATTGTAGTCCACCCAGAGGCCGCCCATTGTGTAGTGGACGGCCGGGTAGATGCGCATCGGAACCTGGTAGGGGTTCTCGTCGGTGATGCGCTCGTACATCTCGAACAGGTTGCCGTACCGGTCGCGAATGCGCTGCTCGCCCAGGCGCTTGATGGCGTCCGCGAAATCGAGGTACACGCCACGTCCGGTTTCGCCGACGCCCCTGCCCTCGTCGCAGACTTCCTTGGCGGCGCGGGACGCAATGTCCCGCGGGCTCAGGTTCCCGTAGCTCGGATACTTCCGCTCGAGGTAGTAGTCCCGCTCGGCCTCCGGAATGTCGCCGGGCGCGCGCTTGTCGCCCGCCGCCTTCGGTACCCACACGCGCCCGTCGTTGCGCAGCGATTCGCTCATGAGCGTCAGCTTCGACTGGTAATCGCCGCTGACCGGAATGCACGTCGGGTGAATCTGGGTGAAGCACGGGTTCGCGAATGCCGCGCCCCGCTTGTGCGCGCGCCATATCGCCGTGGCGTTGCAGTTCTTCGCGTTGGTCGAGAGGTAGAACACGTTGCCGTATCCACCGGTCGCCAGCACGACGGCGTCGGCGGCATGCGTCTCGATGGCGCCCGTCGTCAAGTCGCGCGTGACGATGCCGCGCGCCTTCCCATCGACGAGGACGAGATCGAGCATCTCGGTGTTGTTGAACATCCGCACACCGCCGCGGGCGATCTCCTTCTCGAGCGCCTGATACGCGCCTAACAACAACTGCTGGCCCGTCTGACCGCGCGCATAGAACGTGCGCGAGACCTGCGCACCGCCGAAGGAACGATTCGCGAGCAGGCCGCCGTACTCGCGAGCGAACGGCACGCCCTGCGCCACGCACTGATCGATGATATTGACGGAGATCTGCGCGAGTCGATACACGTTGGCTTCGCGCGCGCGAAAGTCGCCGCCCTTCACCGTATCGTAGAACAGTCGATAGATGCTGTCGCCGTCGTTCTGGTAGTTCTTCGCGGCGTTGATGCCGCCCTGGGCCGCGATGGAGTGCGCGCGCCGGGGCGAGTCATGGAACGAGAAGCAGAGCACGTTGTAGCCGAGCTCACTCAACGTGGCGGCGGCCGAGCCGCCCGCGAGACCCGTTCCGACGACGATGACCGTGTATTTCCGTTTGTTCGCGGGATTCACCAGCTTCATCTCGAAGCGGTGTGTGTCCCACTTTTGCTCGATCGGGCCGGACGGAATCCTGGAACGCAGTTCCATCGACGTGGGGTGCGTGAACGATTCGGGGGTGTCGCTGGCTACCGGACGATACCGGCGAGCACCGCGATCGGAACAATCGAGAAGCCGAGATAGAGGGCCCACGCGAGCACCGCCGCAACGCGACGCTTCAGCGGGTCGCCCGACGGTCTCGTTAGGCCGAGCGTCCGAATGCTGCTCCACGTGCCGTGATACAGATGCAGCCCGAGGCCCACCATGGCGGCCACGTACAGCAGCGCCACCCACCAGATCTGAAAGCCGGCCACCAGGTTGCCATACACGTCCTTGTGGTCGAACGCCGGGTGAATGGTGCCGAAGGTGAAGTGCAGCAGGTGCAGCACGACGAAGACGAGCAGCAGCACACCGCCCCACCGAATCGTTCGCGCCGCGACGGTCGAGACTTGCGGGTCCTGAACCGCGTACCCGACCGGGCGTGCGGTCTGCATGCGTCGCGTGAGCTGATACGCGGCGATGACGTGCAGGACGAGCGCGACGATCAGCCCACCACGCGCGATCCACAATAACGGCCCAAGCCGTCGGAGGGCCGCTGAGTATTCATTGATCTTCAGCGGGCCCGAGAACACCTGCAGGTTTCCGAGCACATGGATGATCAGAAAACCGATCATCACCAGCCCGGTCACCGCCATCACGGCCTTCTTACCGACCGACGAGTGCCAGAACCGGGACACCGCGTTTGTGCGCGTGATAAACTGGCGAGCCGCGGCGGCCGAGGGTGCGGTCATGTGCGAAACTTAAGCGGCGGAATCCCGCGTCAGATGGACAGCTTCGACATGGGCTCGCGCACGGCTTCAGCGCTCTTGCCGAGGTCGACGCGCTCCTTCGACGTCAGCTCGACCTCGAGGATCTTCTCCATCCCGCCGCGTCCGAGCTTCACGGGCACGCCGAGGAAAAGCCCGGACATGCCGTACTCGCCCTCGAGCCACGCCGCACACGGCAGCACGCGCTTCTGGTCGTTCACGATGGCTTCCGCCATCTGCACGGCACCCGCCGATGGGGCGTAGTACGCCGACCCGGTCTTGAGATGCTTCACGATTTCCGCCCCGCCGTTGCGGGTTCGGTCGACGATTTCGTCCAGCGTCTTTCGGTCGAGCAGCTGGGTCACGGGAATGCCGCTCACGCTCGTGTAGCTGATGAGCGGGACCATCGTGTCCCCATGACCACCGAGCACCATCGCCTGAATGTCGCGAACGGAGACGTCCATCGCTTCGGCGAGGAACGCACGATAGCGCGCCGTATCGAGCACGCCGGCCATGCCGATCACGCGCTCGCGCGGGAAGCCCGTGACTTTCTTTGCGACGTAGCACATCACGTCGAGCGGATTCGACACGACGATGATGATCGCGTTAGGCGACGTACGCGCGACCTGCTCGGAGACCGACTTCACGATGCCGGCGTTCGTGTTCAGCAGATCGTCTCGGGACATGCCGGGCTTGCGCGCGATCCCGGCCGTGATGATGACGATGTCGGATCCCGCCGTCTCGTCATACCCGTTCGTACCGATGATCCGCGAATCGAACCCTTCGATGGGTGCGGACTGCCACTGGTCGAGCCCCTTGCCCTGCGGAATGCCTTCGACGACGTCGACCAAGACGACGCGGCGAGCCAGCTCCTTCTCGGCCACACGCTGAGCGGTAGTCGCGCCGACGTTCCCCGCGCCGACCACCGTGATGAGATTGACCATGTTGTGCGTTGGGGGTGGGTTGGATGCTCCGGTACGGCAAAGTTAGTGAGGCCGTGACCGAGCAACAACGCGGTGCAACTCTGGTGTACTTCGGCGCAGTGTGCGCCGCTCAGCCGCCTACCTGCGACAGCGCCCGGAGTCCGCCGACTTTCATCTGCAGCAGCGCGTGCTCCTTCGGCTTGTTCGCCAGGGCGTCGCGGAACAGCGGATCGAGCGGCTCACCCGCGCGAAGCGCATCGCGAAGCAGCACCTCGTGATCGCCGAACAGACACGTGCGAAGCCGGCCATCGGCCGTGAGGCGCACGCGGTTGCAGGAGGCACAATAGGTGTGCGTCATGGGCGTGATGACGCCAACCGTGCCCTGCCCATCCGATAGCCGATAGTACTGTGCAGGTCCGTTCCCGCGCGGCGGCCCGCTGTCCGGCGCGAGCGATCCCAGCGCCGACACACGCGCGAGGACTTCGTCGCTCGGGACGATGTGCTCCCACGTCAGGCCGCTCATCTCACCAACCGGCATGAGCTCGATGAAACGCACGTGCCACGGATGCTCGACCGTCAGACGCGCAAAGTCCTCGATCTCGTCGTCGTTGATCCCGCGCATCACGACCACGTTGATCTTGATGGGCCCGATCCCCGATTGCTCGGCGGCGAGAGCGGCAGCGACGGGATCGAAGCCGAGGTTGCGTCGTGCGATGGCCGCAATGCGGTCGGGCCGCAGGCTGTCAGCGCTCATGTTGATGCGATCGAGCCCCGCGGCACGAAGACGTGCCGCAAGCTCAGGCAGTCGCGCGCCGTTGGTCGAGAGCGCGATGTCCTCGATCTCAGGCACGGCACGCAGCAGGCGGATCAGCTGCTCGAGGTTTGGCCGGATCGTTGGTTCGCCGCCCGTGATTCGAAGTCGGCGCAGACCAAGCGGGGCGAGCTGACCGACCACCTCGGCGATCTCCTCGTACGAAAGGATCTCGGCCTTCGGCAGCCACGGAAGACCCTCGGCCGGCATGCAGTACAGGCATCGGAAGTTGCACCGATCCGTCACCGAGATGCGCAGATACTCGATGCTGCGACCGAATTGGTCCTTGAGGGTCGTCTGCATCGTCACGAGCCGGGAGTCACGGAATCCTGCGTCAGCGACGCATCACTTTCTTCGAGCGGAATCTCGAACGCTGGTTCGCGGTTCCCGCTGCCCGCTCCGACCCAGTCCCGCGTTCCGTCCCGATAATGCTCCAACTTCCAGATGGGCACACGACGCTTGAGCTCTTCGATTACGTAGCGGTTTGCGTCCAGCGCGGGTGCGCGGTGCGCGTGGGCCGCAACTACCGCAACACTGACGTCGCCGAGACAAAGCGTCCCCAGCCGGTGCTCGACAATGAGGCGCGTCACGCCAAACTTCTCGCTCGCCTCGTTCGCGATCGCTCTCATCTCGCGCTCTGCCATGGTTCTATAGGCCGAGTACTCGATGCCGGTGACTGCGCGCCCGTCATTCACATCGCGCACCGTTCCCAAAAATACCGTGGAGGCGCCGCATGAGTCGTCGCCGGCCTCGGAGAGGAGAGCGGCAACGTCGATCGGTTCGTCGACGAGAGAGACGCGCATCAGCCGCCGGCCACCGGAGGAATCACGGCAACCTCTTCTCCGCCGAGCAGTTCGGTCGCGACATTGGCGTATTCCTCATCGATCGCAACGAGCGGCCGCGGTGGAAGGCGGTCACCACCCGGCAATGCCGCGAGCGTGCTGAGCACGTCGCGCACCGTCGATCCCGGAGGGACCTCCAGCTCCATCGACGACGTGCCCAGTGCGTCGGCGTAAGAGGCGAAGAGCAAAACCGTTACAGTCATCGGCTGCGAAGGAATATAACCCGCGGCGGGATCGCTTCACGACCGAAAAAACAAAAACCCGGCGCGAATGCGCCGGGCGACACGATCGGGTACTCGACGTATCCTAGTCTTCGAATTCCTCAGCGTATTCGGTACCTGCGACCATTGCCCGTAACTCCTTTGATGGCTTGAACACAGGGACTGGACGCGCAGAAACCTCGACCGGCGATCCAGTCCGCGGATTCCTCGCCATGCGCGTCTTGCGCTGCCGGATCTTGAACGTTCCGAATCCGCGCACCTCGATGTTCTTCTGCTGCTGCAACGCTTCCTTGATCGCATCGAGAAACGAATCGACGACGCGGGCGCAGTCCTTCTTGGAGATCATCGGTCCGGCAGTTTGTGAAATCTGCGCAGTGACTCGCTCGACCAGGTCGGCTTTCGTCATTGATGGGCCTCGAGAGAGACGCGTTGCGACGGACGATCAACGGCTCGAAACTAGGCCGTTACCTATTGTGTGTCAAGCGCTTGGCTCACTTGAGGCGGCTCGCGAAAACCGCGGTGGTCTAGCGAATGGGCGCGCAGCCGAGCTCGGTTCGGTCAGCGCTGCCGCGCCGAAGATGGACGCGAGGGCCCGACGTGAGGATACCGATTGCGGGCGATCGAGCGCCGCGGCTGCGGTCAGACGCGTGCCTTGCGCACCGTTTCCATGAACTCCCGGAACAACGGGCGGGCATCATGCGGCCCCGGAGCCGCCTCGGGGTGGTACTGGACCCCGAATATCGCTTGTTCGCGATGCTTGAGACCCTCGAGGGTGCCGTCGTTCAGGTTCACGTGTGTCACTTCCAGCGCTGGCGCACCGAGCACGCCCTGCTCGTCCCCACGCACCGCGAACCCATGGTTCTGCGACGTGATCAACACTCGGCCGGTGGACAGTTCCTTCACCGGATGATTCCCGCCGCGATGGCCGTACGGCATTTTCATCGTGTCGCCGCCAAACGTGATGCCGAGCAGTTGATGACCCAGGCAGATGCCGAAGATCGGCACGCCGGCCGAGGCAATGCTCCTGATCGTTTCGGGCGCGTACGGAATCGCCGCAGGATCCCCCGGGCCGTTGCTGAGGAAGACGCCGTCGGGCGCACGTTCGAGCACCTCGCCCGCAGGGGTCGTGGCGGGCACGACGGTCACTCGACAACCTTCCTCGTCGAACAGGCGGAGAATGTTGCGCTTGATCCCGAAGTCGTAGGCAATGATGTGCGTCGACGCGCGCGGATCGCCCCAGCTGTATTCGCTGCGCGTCGAGACTCGGGTGGCGAGATCGAGCCCCTCCATGCTCGGGCACGCTTCCAACGCTGCGCGCGCCGCTTCATCCGGTGCTTCGCCACGACCGATGACGCCGCGCATGACGCCCACTGAGCGAAGGTGGCGCGTCAGACGACGGGTGTCGACTTCTTCGAGGACCGGGATCTTCGCCGCCGCGAGCCAGCTCCGGAGGTCGCCCGTCGCGCGCCAGTTGGAGTAGCTCCGCGACAGCTCGCGCATCACGACACCCGCGATCTGCGGCTCGCCGGACTCGGGATCTTCGGTGTTGATGCCGTAATTCCCGATCATCGGCGCGGTCATCACGACGATCTGGTCGCGATACGAGGGGTCAGTGAACACCTCCTGGTAGCCCGTCATGTTCGTCGTGAACACGACCTCTGCCACCGCCGGACCTGTCGCCTGATCCACCCGGCCATGAAAAAGGGTCCCGTCCTCGAGGAGGAGGAACCCTGGTACCGTGCGCTCGTCGGTCACCGGCGTGGCGTTACGGCTTTGGCTGCGTCGCCTTGGGGGCCGGCGTCGTGGGAGGGGGCGCGGCAGGCGTCGTCGGCGCAGCACTCTTCGGTGCGGCCTCGAGCGGTACAGCCGTGCCCGCGTTCGGCGTGGCCGGGGCCGTGACGGGGGCCGGCGTGCTCAGCGACTTGTCGAGAACGGACGCCGGGACACGAGTTCTGGTGGACGCGATCTGCAGCACGAATGCGAGGAAGAGAAAGATTCCGCCGCACCACCAGCTGGCGCGCGTGAGGAGGTTCCCTGCCTGGCGCGTCCCGATAAGCGAGTCAGCCGCCGACGTTGCGCCACCAAAGCTGGCGGCGAGACCACCGCCCTTCCCGCTCTGCAGCAGGATCGCGACGACCAGGACGAGGCTGTCGAGGATCAGAAGAATGATGAGGAACGTGTACAGCATTTGGGGCGTCGGTTCGAGGCGATTGAAAATGCAGCCGCGTAATATCGCCGGATGCGGTGTCGCCGGTCAACCCGCGCGAGTCGGGTTTCGAGGCGGCATCTGCTGCCAGGCGACCAATTTAGCGCGTTACGCCCGAACGATTGTCGCCCATCCGTCCGCGTCGAGGCTCGCCCCTCCCACCAGCACCCCGTCGACGTCGGGCGCGGCGACCAGCTCGGCCACATTGCCCCGGCTGACGCTGCCACCGTACAGAACGGGAATGGTCGCCGCGCGGTCACCCGCAAGCTCCTTCAGCACGCGACGCACGACGGCATGCATCGCTGACGCGTCGCCGGGCGACGCAGTCCTGCCCGTCCCAATGGCCCACACGGGCTCGTACGCGACAAGCGCGGTGGCAATCTGCGCCGGCTGCAGGTGCGCGAAGCCGGCGCGCAACTGACGCACCACGACGGCCTCGGCGTCTCCACGCTCCCGCTCTTGGAGCTTCTCGCCGACACACAGCATTGGCGTTAGGCCCGCGCCAGCGACCGCACCGCATTTGAGCCCCGTCTGCTCGTCCGTCTCGCCGAAGACGTGGCGTCGCTCCGAGTGGCCGACCAGTATCAGGCGAGCTCCCGCATCACGCGCGATCGGTGCGGAAAGCTCGCCGGTGAACGCGCCTTTCGGTTCCCAGTGAATGTTCTGCACGCCGACGAGGACGTCGGGCCGCTCGCGCAGCGCATCGGTGACCGCGTGGAGCGTCAACGAGGGCGGGAAGAACGCGACCGTCCGGTCCGCTCGCCGAGCGTAGTGCACGAGAAAGGTCCGAAGGAATGCCTTCGCGTCCGACGGACCGTGATTCATTTTCCAGTTGGCGGCGAATACCGGTTTTCGCAGCATCACCGCCGATCCTCGAGCGCGTCGACGCCCGGAAGCGGTTTGCCCTCGAGAAACTCGAGGGATGCCCCGCCGCCCGTCGACACGTGGCTCATCCGACTCTCGAGCCCGGCTTCCACGACGGCGGCGGCCGAATCGCCGCCACCCACGATCGTCGTCGCGCCCTTCGCGGTCGCGTCCGCCATCGCCTGAGCGACCGCTCTCGTGCCGGCGTCGAAGGGAGATGTCTCGAACACACCCATCGGGCCGTTCCACAGGATGGTGAGGGCCGCAGCGATCGCCCGGCCGTACGAACGAGCCGTATCCGGACCGATATCGTACATAGCCTCGTTAGGCGGAATGCCGTCCCGGCGCACGGCGTGCGCGCTCGACGGCTGTTCGAGCGATGGCGCGACGACCGCATCGTGCGGAAGCGTCAGGCGGTACGCGCCGCGGTCGACGAGCGACTTCGCCAGCTCCACCCGGTCAGGTTCGACGAGCGATTTCCCCGTCTCCAGCCCCATCGCCTTGAAGAACGTGTTGGCCATCGCACCGCCGATCAACAGCCCATCGACCTTCGGCAGCAGCGCCTCGATCACGTCGATCTTGCCGGAGATCTTCGCGCCGCCAAGAATCGCGATGAACGGCCGCTGAGGGTTCGACAGCGCACCGCCGAGGTACTCGAGCTCCTTCTCCATGAGCAGGCCGGCAACGGCGGGACGCAGGTGCGATGCGACGCCGGCAGTCGACGAATGTGCGCGGTGCGCCGCGCCGAACGCGTCGTTCACGTACACGTCGCCCAGCCGGGCGAGCGCGCGCGCGAGTCCGTCGTCGTTCTTCTCCTCTCCGGCGTTGAAGCGGGTGTTCTCGAGCAGCAGGATCTGGCCGTCCGCGAGCGATCGCGTCGCCGCGACTGCGTCATCGCCTTCGAGTGCCGACACGAAACGCACCGGATGCGACGTCAGCTCCGCGAGTCGCTTCGCGACCGGCGAGAGCGAATACTTCGCCTCGGGTTTGCCTTTTGGCCGTCCGAGGTGGGAGAGCAGCACGACGCGAGCGCCGCGGGCGACGAGTGCATCGATCGTCGGCAGCGCGGCGCGAATCCTCGTGTCATCGGAAACGTTCCCGGTGTCGTCGAGCGGCACGTTGAAATCGACACGCACCAGTGCGCGCTTCCCGCGGACCTCGGCGTCCGTGAGATCGCGAATCGTTCGTTTCGCGATCACGACGTCAGTCTCCGAGCCGAGCGCCCATGAAGCGAAGGAGATCGACACATCGGCACGCATAGCCCCACTCGTTGTCGTACCACCCGGACACTTTCACGAGCGTGCCGTCGACCACATTCGTGCTCTTCGCGTCGAGAATGCAGGAGTGGGGGTTGCCGATGTAATCCGACGACACGAGCTCTTCCTCGGTGTACGCCAGGATCCCCTGGAGTGGACCGTTCGCGGCCGCCTTGAACGCAGCGTTCACCTCCTCGATCGTCACGGGGCGCTCGACTTCCGCGGCGAGATCCGTGATTGAGACGTCGGGCGTCGGCACGCGAAGCGAGATCCCGTCGATCTTGCCCTTCACTTCCGGAATAACGAGCGATGTCGCCTTCGCCGCGCCCGTCGTCGTCGGGATGATCGACAGCGCGGCTGCACGCGCGCGCCGCAGATCCTTGTGCGGAAGATCGAGAATCTGCTGATCGTTGGTGTAGCTGTGCACCGTGACCATCGAGCCGTGGCGAAACCCGAACGCATCGCGCACGACCTTCACCATGGGCACGAGACAGTTCGTGGTGCACGACGCATTCGACACGATGTGGTGCTTGGCCGCGTCGTACTTGTCGCTGTTGACGCCCATCACGATCGTGATGTCCTCGCCTTTCGCCGGCGCCGAGATGATCACCTTCTTGGCGCCGCCCGTGATGTGCTTCCGTGCGTCCTCGGCCTTGGTGAATCGTCCGGTGGACTCGAGCACGACGTCGACGCCGAGGTCCTTCCACGGCAGCGCAGCCGGGTCCTTCTCGGCGAACACACGGATCTCGTCGCCATCGACGGTGATGCCGTTGGCGGACGTGGCGACGTCACCGTCATAGGCCCGGTGAATCGAATCGTACTTGAACAGGTGGGCCAGGGTCTTCGTGTCGGTCAGATCGTTGACGGCAACGAAGTCGAGGTCTGCGACGCCCTGCTCTTTGGCCGCGCGAAGCACCTGTCGTCCGATGCGCCCGAAGCCGTTGATGCCAACGCGAATTGCCATAGCTCCATCGTCCTCACGAAAGCGGCCGATCACTCGCGGAGCGAGCACGGCCGAAGGTGACGTAACTGATGATTCGCGCGCCGGCCTGCATGAGCGTCTCGGCGCACGCGTTCAACGTCGCGGCGGTCGTGACCACATCGTCGACGAGCACGAGATGAGCACCACGTATCCGTTTCGACAACGAATGAGAAACATCAAACGCACCGGCCACATTTCGCAAGCGGTCGGTTGGTCGCAGCTTCGTCTGCGTTGTCGTCTCACGCGCTCGCAACATCGCATCGCGCCACACCGGTATGCGCCATCGCGATGCGAGCGCGTGCGCGATGAGTTCGCTCTGATTGAATCCGCGCTCTCGCATACGCCCGGCGGACAGCGGGACAGGCACGAGCGCGGTTCGCTCGTCGACGACGTCGACCGGCCAGGCGAGCCGCGCCATCCGCTCGGCCATCCCATCCGCGGTCGCACGCCACCCTTCGTATTTGAGCGCGTGGACGATCTGGCCGCCTGCACCGCCTGGCACCCAGCACACCGACCGAACGGCACGGACGAACGGCGGAAGGAGCTCGCACCAGCGGCAGGAGTGCCGGATATGCGGGTGCCCGCACCTCGCGCACTGTGGGTACGGGATCGTGTCGAGGCGAGTCCAGCAGAACCCGCAGATGATTCCGCGCTGGGTCGCCGCGAGCGGCCGCTCGCACGCCACGCACACGCGAGGCAGCAGAAGGTCCGCGACACCGGCGAGCGTGCCGCGCAGCGTGTGATATCCCGCGCTCGCGCGAAGGCGGTCGGCCTGCCTGCGGATGCTCCCGAGGTCCAGGCTCATCGAGCCACGGCTGCGCGCATGGCGTCACGGTCGGGCGCGATGCCGAACCAGCGCTCGAAGGCGAGCGCCCCCTGAGCCAGCAGCATTTGGAGACCGTCGGACGCCCGGAGTCCACGCGCGCGGGCGGCGTGCACGAACGGCGTCTCGCTCGGACTGAAAACGAGGTCCAGCACAGCTGCATCGGAGGCCAGGAACCGCACATCGATGGGCTGCGCATGGCCATCGAGACCGATCGGTGTGGCGTTCACGACGAGGGCCGCGCCGCGCACGGCTTCTGCGCCGTTTGGAACGACGACGGCGCGAGCGAAACGCTCGCGGAGCGAGTGCGTCCGTTCCACGCTCCGCGCGTGAACGCGCACCTCGCTGAACCCCTCGTCTTCGAGCGCCGCGAGGACGGCCGCCGCCGCGCCTCCTGCCCCGAGCAGTGCAACCGGCCGCGAGCGGTCGAGGTCCGGGGCGAGGCTCGTCAGGGCGAGGCGAAATCCGCCGACGTCGGTGTTGTCACCAGCGAGCGCGCCATTCTCGACCCAGAACGTATTCACCGCCCCGACTCGCTCGGCGAGCGGCGTTAGGCGCACGCAGCGCGCCGCGACGCGCGCCTTGTGCGGGATCGTTACGTTGCCGGCGGCGCCAGCCTCGATGAGCGACGACAGCGTCGCGTCGAGCTGCGAGGGCTCGACGTCGAGTGGTTCGTAGGTGAGTGGCAACGCGGCGCACCGCAGTGCGGCGTTTTGAAACTTCGGAGAGAGCGAGTGGCTGACCGGGTGCCCGAGAAGTACGAGCCTCCCGGGAAGGCGTGTCATGGCGTGCCCGGCGAATGCTCGGCGGCGATGCGATCGAACACGCGGCGAATCTCCCGCTCGAGCTCTTCGTACGTCGCGCGATACACCTCGAGGTCGCCCCCGAACGGGTCGCTCACGGCACGGTCGCTGGATCCGTGCGCCGCGTAGTGCGTCAGCAGGTGGGACTTCCCCTCACCGCCCAGCGCCTCGGCGCGCTCGAGATGATGTGGCCCCATGACCAGGATCACATCCTGGTCCTCGACGATCTCGCGCGTGAGCTGGCGGGCGCGGTGTCCGCTCAGGTCGACCCCGTGCTCGAGGGCCACGAGCAAGCCACCATCCGAGGCGGGCGCACCGTTCCACGCGCTCGTACCGGCGCTCGAGACCTCGAAGTCGATCAGGCCGCGGTCGATCGCCTCGCGACGCGCGATACCCTCGGCGAGGGCGCTGCGGCACGTATTCCCCGTGCAGACGAAGAGGATCTTCATGATCGCGTTCACACGTCTCCGATGAGGTCCGGCGCGCTCTCGCGCAGCGCCGACGCGGGTACCGCGCCCGGACGAATCACGCGAGGCCGATGGCCCGTGCAGTCGATGACTGTCGATGGATTCGATGGCGAGAGGCGTCCGCCATCGAGCACGCGGATCGTGCCGCGCGTGACGGCGTCGCTCCACTGTTGCAAAATCTCGGTCGCCGACATCGCAGGCGGTACCCCTGGCAGATTTGCGCTCGTCGACGTAATCGGGTCGCCGTACGCGCTGATCAGGCGCGTGAGACCGACGTGCGGCGTCCAGCGCACCGCGACGCCACCTTCGGGCCCACGCAGTCGATCGGGTACGCGCCGCTCGCCACCCGGCAGGACGAGCGTCACCGGGCCGGGCCAATGTCGCGCCGCAATGCGGGCCGCCGATCGCGTGAGGTGCAGCCCCAGGCGCGCGATCATCTCGCTGCTGGAGATGAGCAGAAGGAACGGCTTCGCGCTCGGTCGCCGCTTGAGGTTGACCAGTCGCTCGACGGAGTCGAAGTCCACCGCGCTGCCGAATCCGTACACGGTTTCCGTCGGGTAGGCGAGCACACCACCCGACTGAAGGTGAGCGATCGTCGGCCCGATCGCCGCTTCGACTTCTTCGGGCGACCAGAACGGGATGGCGACCGGCTGCGTCCGTGGGCTCATTCGGGCGTCGCGTACAGGGCTTCGGCGCGAGGGAAGTCCTCTTCGTCCGTGATCTTCATGGCGCGCTCGCTGCCCCGTACGACGACGACCGGAAGGCCGAGCCGCTCGAACAGCGCCGCGTCGTCGGTCGTCGACACGTGCTCGACGCGGGCCTGAGCGTGCGCGCGTTCGATGAGATCGCGCGGGAAGCCCTGCGGCGTCTGTGCGCGCCAGAGCCTGGCGCGCTCCACGGTGCGGACCACGCGCCGCGTCTCGTCGACCTCCTTGAGCGTGTCGACCACAGGGAGCGCCGCGACCGCCCCGTGCCCACACCGCGCTTCCGCGACCACGCGGTCGATCATTGCGTCGCTGACGAACGGGCGGGCCGCATCGTGCACCAGCACGATGTTCACTTCGTCAGGCAGGTCCTCCAGGCCATTCGCGACCGACTCCGTTCGCTCGCGGCCCCCGACGGAGATGAGCAGGCGGTCCGTGTCGCACTGAAACAGCCACGGGGGCGGATCGCCGACGAATGCTTTCGGCAACACGCAGACGACCATCGCAACGTCTCGGCGCCGCTGGAACATCTGCACGCTGTGCAGGAGCATCGGCTTTCCGCCCACCCAGCGGAACTGCTTGAGCTCCCCCCCGCCGACGCGACTGCCGCTGCCCGCCGCGACGATGACGACGCCGACGTCCCCGACGCTCTCACCCGAACCGGTAGTGTCCCGCCGCAGCTCCGGAGGCGTCGCATCGCGTGCGAAGTTGCCTGGCGCACGCGCGTCACTGTGATGCGCTTCGTGGTCCGCCTGATCGTGCGTGCTCACGGGAAGAGCGATTGGAACAGGTCGGTTATGGTGCGCACGCCGACCGCGCGAATGCCCGGCGGCGTCCGCCGGGGTAGGCCGCGTTCCGACATATACGCGGTCGTCATTCCCATCTTCGCGCCTTCAGCGAGCCGTCGCTCGGATTGCGATACCGGTCGGATCTCGCCGCCCAGTCCGACCTCGCCCAGGAAGATCGCGTCAGGCGGAAGCGCCCGGTCGAAAACGCTCGATGCGAGCGACGCCGCGACCGCGAGATCGCCCGCGGGCTCCTGCATGCGGATGCCACCGACCACATTGAGGAACACGTCGAGTTGCGCGAACGGAAGCCCGGCGCGCTTGTCGAGGACCGCGAGGAGCAGCGCCAATCGCCGGCCGTCGTATCCGGTTGCCACGCGCTGCGGCGTGCCGAAGCCGGCCTTCGCGGCGAGCGCCTGAATTTCGACCAGCACCGGTCGGGTGCCCTCGAGCAGCGCCGTGACGGCGCTTCCCGATGCCGTGGTGAGACGATCGCCGAGGAACAGCTCGGAGGGGTTGGCCACGGGCGAAAGACCGCTTTCGCTCATGCGGAACACGCCGATCTCGTCGACGCTGCCGAACCGGTTCTTCGTGGCCCTGAGGACGCGATGGTCCAGGGCGCTATCACCCTCGAAGTACAGCACCGTGTCGACGATGTGCTCGAGCGTCTTTGGGCCAGCGATGCCGCCGCCTTTCGTGACGTGGCCGACCACGATCACGGCCGTCCCCGATTCCTTCGCGAACCGCATGAGACGCGCGGCGCATTCGCGCACTTGCCCGACGTTGCCCGGTGCACCCTCGAGATCCGCCGTGAACACCGTTTGTATGGAATCGACGATCATGACGGCCGGGTCGCGACCGCTGGCCGTCGCGAGCACGGTCTCGAGCAGGGTCTCGCTCAGGAGCTCGACCTCTCCGGCACCATCGCCCAGGCGGTCCGCACGAAGCTTGACCTGCAGCGGCGATTCCTCACCGGTGACGTAGAGCGCCGATCCCCCTCGCTCGTTCACCCGCGCGGCGACCTGCAGAAGTATGGTCGACTTGCCGATGCCGGGTTCCCCACCCACGAGGACCATCGATCCGGGCACGATCCCGCCGCCCAGCACGAAGTCGAATTCGTCGATGCCCGTTCTGAGGCGCTGTGCCTCGGAGCCCGCCACCTGACTCAGACGCGTGGTAGCGACCACGGTGCCGCCCGCGCCTAACGACTGGGCGCCGCCCACCCGCCGCGCGCTTCCGCCACCCGTGGACGCTCGGACCTTGGGCGCGGCCATTTCCTCCACGAGCGTGTTCCACTCGCCGCAGACGTCGCACTTGCCGGCCCACTTCGGATGATCGGCGCCGCACTCGGTGCAGCGGTACACCGTCTTGACCTTCGGCGTCACGGCGCGGTCAAGCCCCGCCTTGTCGGGCGGTGTAGTTCTCGAAGCGCGTGTACTGCTTGTGGAAGAACAGGCTCACCGTGCCGATGGGTCCGTTGCGCTGCTTGAGCACGATGATCTCCGCGCGTCCCTCGAGTGAGTTGCCATCCTTGTCGACCGGAGGGCCCTCGTGGCGGCTCTCGGCATAGACCTCGGGCCGGTAGATCGCCATGACGAGGTCGGCGTCCTGTTCAATGGCGCCCGATTCACGAAGGTCAGAAAGCTGCGGCCGCTTGTTCTCACCGGTGCGCTGTTCGGGTGCGCGCGACAGCTGCGAGAGCGCGACGACGGGGACTGAGAGCTCCTTCGCGAGCGCCTTGAGCGACCGGGAGATCTGACTGATCTCCTGCTGGCGGTTCTCGGAGCTTGCAGGCCCCTGAATGAGCTGCAGGTAGTCGACGATGATGAGCCCGAGCCCGGAATCCGCCTTGAGACGCCGGGCTTTGGATCGCATCTCGAGCAGCGTGATGCCGGCGGCGTCGTCGATGTAGACCGGCGCCGAGCTGAGAATGCCGGCCGCGCGTGCCAGTCGCGAATAATCGTCGTCGCGCAGCATGCCTTTGCGCAGGCGCTGCGCGTCGATGCGCGCTTCGCTGGTGAGGAGTCGTTGCACGAGAGACTCCTTACTCATTTCCAGCGAAAAGATCGCAATCGGAACATTGTGCTCGATCGCAGAATGTTGCGCGATGTTGAGCACGAACGCGGTTTTCCCCATCGACGGCCGCGCGGCGATGATCACGAGGTCCGACGGTTGGAAGCCCGACGTCAGCTCGTCGAGATCGTGGAAGCCGCTGGCCACGCCGGTGATGGACTTGCCGCCGCGCTGGAGCGCTTCGATCCGCTCCATCGTCGGCCACATGAGCTCCTTGATGCGCGTGAAGCCACCGGCGCCCTGCTGCTGGCTGACCTGGAAGATCCTCTGCTCGGCCTCATCGAGCAGCTCGGCCGCCTGCGTCCGTCCCTCGAACGCCTCGGTGACGATCTTCGTCGAGACCTCGATGAGATTCCGGAGCAGCGCCTTCTCGCGCACGATGCGCGCGTGAAACTCCACATTGGCCGAGGTCGGAACCGCGTCGACCAGGAACGCGATGTATTCCTTGCCCCCGCTGGCCGGGAGCTCGCCGCGCCGCTCGAGCTCATCCGCAAGGGTCAGCGGATCGGCAATGGCGCCTCGCTCCGTGATCGCGACGAGTGCACGGAAAATCCGGCGATGCCGCTCCGCGTAGAACATCGCGTCGTTGACGTACTCGGCGGCGCGCATGATGGCGTCGCCGTCCATGAGCATGGCGGCGAGCACGGCCTGCTCGGCGTCCTCCGAGTAGGGAGGACGCCGTTCACTGTAGGGGTCACGCCCCTGCGGCGCGATCGAGTACTCGACGGGCGAGCTGGACATCTTCCCAGGTAGGACGCTTCCACGCCGGGTTTCGCAAGAGCGCGGCGGGGTGGTAGGTGACGACGAGCGGAATGCCGTAGTAGCGGTGAATCTGGCCGCGAAGCTTACCGATCGAGAGCTTCGTCTCCAGCAGCGTCTGCGCCGCGAACGTGCCGAACGCGACGATGACCTTTGGTCGAATGAGCTCGAGCTGACGCACCAGGTACGGGCTACACGCTTCGACTTCCTGTGGATTCGGGTTGCGATTCCCGGGAGGTCGATGCTTGAGGACGTTGCAGATGAAGACATCCTCGCGGCTCAAGTTAATGGCGGCGAGAATCTTCGTCAGGAGTTGACCGGCCGCGCCCACGAACGCGAGACCGCTCTTGTCCTCGTTTTCTCCGGGCGCTTCACCGACGCACACGAGCTCCGCGGTTGGGCTGCCCTGGCCGGGCACCGGTTTCGTCGCCGTTTTGTACAGCGGACACCGGGTGCATTTGGCGATGATTTCCGCAAGCTCATCGATGGTGGCGACACCACCGAGCGGAGTGCCGAAGAGCTCGCGGCTCGTGGTCCCCACCACGAGGCCGGGTGCGGGCTCCCCGCTCGGCGGTACGGGAGGCGTCGCGCTCGCTGCTGGTTGCGGCGGTTTCGTTCGCGGCGGCGGCACCGACGGCACGGCGTCCTCGGGCGCATCGGCATCGTCGAACTCCTCAGGCGCCGGCGGGGGCCCAGGTGTTTCGGGAGGCGCATTGTGAGGTGCCGGTGTCGCTACCCTGGGTCCGGACGGTGGCGAAGCAGGCCCTCGCGTCACGTTCGTCGCGCGCGTCGGCTCGCTCCCGGTGGCGCGCAGCAATTCGCGCCAGTCTGACGCCTCCAGTCCGGGAGGTATTGCTGCCGCCGGAGGCGGCACGCGCTGATCGATCGCGCGATCAACCGGGTTGGGCGCGACCGCGCTGTTCTGCGGCGCGCTTCCACCGTCGGCGCCCAGGATGCGCATCACGTCCTCGACCGACATCCCGTCGAGGATCAGCTCTCGCTCGCCCATTTCGCGGCGCTGCTCCAGGTAGCGCCGCAGCTGTTCTCTAGGGTCCATACCTCGACTTCACGTCAGAACTGCATCAACCGCTCGACGCGGTCGAGAATGAGGTCGGCCACGTCACCCTTCGCCATGAGCGGCTGCTCCAGCGTCTGCCCATCACGGTCGATGAATGTCACTCGGTTGGTGTCGACCGAAAAGCCGGCGCCGGGTTCCGTGGCATCGTTCACCACGATGAGATCGAGCTTTTTCGCCGCCAGCTTCCCCCGCCCGTGCTCGACGGCAGAAGTCGTTTCCAACGCGAATCCGACAGTCACGAGTTTACCCGACCGCGCCGCGATGGTCGACGTGAGGATGTCGGGCGTGGGTTCGAGCGAGATGGCCGTGGGTGCCGTTGCCTTCTTGATTTTCTGATCCGCGGGTGATGCCGGACGAAAGTCGGCCGGTGCTGCGGCCATGATGAGAGCGTCCGCGTCTCCGATCGCGCTCTCGACCGCCGCGCGCATCTGCTCGGTGGTCTCCACCGTCGTGACGATGGCGCCCGGTGGCGGCGCGACGGAAAGCGGACCGGCGATCAGCGTGACATGGGCGCCGCGGCGCCATGCGGCGCCGGCAATGGCCACGCCCATTTTTCCGCTGCTTCGGTTCGACAGAAACCTAACGGGATCGACGGGCTCGCGTGTGGGACCGGCGGTCACGACGACGCGTTTGCCACGGAGCGTGCTCGTGGGTTCGATGATCCGCGCGACATGGGCCACAATGGTCTCGGGCTCGGGCATGCGACCGGGTCCACTGCCTTCACCTACCGCGAGCGCGCCCGCGTCCGGATCGAGGACGGTGTACCCGATCGAGCGGAGGTGCGCGATGTTCGCCTGGGTCTGCCCGTGAGCCCACATGCGGTCGTTCATGGCAGGCACGATCAGCACGGGAGCGGTCGCAGCGAGCAGACACGCCGTGAGCAGATCGTCCGCGTGGCCGTGCGCGGCGCGTGCGATGAAATCCGCCGTCGCGGGCGCGACCACGACGGCGTCGGCGGCGCGGGCGAGCTTGATGTGGTCGAGGGCGTGCCCTTCCGCAATGAGCGCGGTGTGGACGGGCCGACCCGTGAGCGCCTCGAACGTGATGGCGCCGATGAACTCCGTAGCCGAGCGCGTGAGCACGACATCGACGGCGGCGTCCGCCTGCGTGAGCAAGCGGGCGATCCACGCCGATTTGTACGCCGCGATCCCGCCGGTGACACCGAGCAGGACGCGGCGGTTATCGAAGGGCCGAGTCACTTCGACCCTCGCGCCCTCCTCACCCCTCGGGTCTCCGCTTCGGCACCACGCGGTACTGAATCTCGCCGCTCGACAGCTCCTCGAGCGAACGGGTCGTCAGCTTCTTCTCGCGCGACGACGAACGGTCGCGCGGGAATTCGTTGAGCACGCGCGCGAACTTTGCGGCGACGAGCACGCCGAGATACTTGTTGCCAGCATGCTTGGCGACTTCCAGCGGGGTGTACACTCGCATGTTCTGCTCAGTCCTGGTTTGAAGAGTATCCGTGAATCTGACGATCGAGTGCGCCAATCAGCTCGGCGACTCGTTCATCCAGCAGCGGCAACCGGCGATGCCGCACTGTCTCGGCGTCGACGATCGACGCCACCTGCTTGTACGCATGTTCGAGGTCGTCGTTCACCACCACGTACTGGTACGCTCCGACCTCGCGCAACTCCTCGCGCGCCGACCGCAGGCGCACGAGCAGCTTTCCGTCGTCTTCGGTCTGCCGCGCGCGCAGCCGTCCGATCAACACGTCGGTGGACGGCGGCAGCAGGAAAACGAGCACCGACTCCGGGAACGCGCGCGCGAACTGCCGCGCGCCCTGAACGTCGATGTCCATGATCACGTGCCGGCCTAACGACAACACCTGCTCGACCTCGCGGCGCAGGGTGCCGTACATGTTGCCATGGACGTTCGCCCACTCCGCGAACTCATCACGCGACCGCCTCGCCGCGAACTCGTCGGTCGACAGGAAGTAATAATCCTTGCCGTCCCGCTCGCCCGGACGCGGCGCCCGCGTCGTGCATGACACCGAATACCCAACGTCCGGCCGTCGCTCGAGCAGCATCCGAGCGATCGTCGTCTTGCCGCCCCCCGAGGGGGACGACAGGATCAATGGAAACGGATTCATTCGAGGTTTTCCACCTGCTCGCGAATCCGTTCCAGCTCCTCCTTGATGGTGACGACGTCCTGCAGCATGACCGCGTCGTTTGCCTTGCTGCCCGTCGTATTCGCTTCGCGAAGCATCTCCTGCAGCAGGAAGCCGAGCCGCTTGCCGACAGGCTCGCCACCCCCCTGCTCGAGCGCACCCTGGAAGGCCGCGATGTGCGACCCAAAGCGCTGCAGCTCTTCGTGCACGTCCAGCCGATCCGCGAGGATCGCAATCTCCTGCGCGATCCGCTGTTCGTCGACGGCCATGCCGTCCGTCAACACACGCACCGACTCGCGAAGGCGGTCTCGCTGCGCCACCACGCGTTCCGGCGCGCGTCCAGCAATCCGCGACAAGGCGCCCTCGACGATCCTGAGCCGCTCGAGCAGATACACGGCCAGCCGCTGCCCTTCCTCGCCGCGCGTCCGCATCAACGCCTCGATCGCTGCCTCCACGATCGCGATGAGCTCAGCCGCGGTGCCGGTCTCATCATCGCCGCCCGACGCGACCACGTCGGGCAGCCGCAGAACCGTCGCGACGTCGATCGCTCCGTCCAGACCGTGACGATCGCGAAGATCGCGAAGCATGGCCGCGTACTGTGCGAACCTCGCCTCGTCGATCACACCGGACAGCGCACCCGATCGTTCGGTCCGCGCGGAAACGGTGACGTGTCCACGCGAGATCCTGCGTCGCAGCGCTTCTCGCACGTCCGGCTCCCAGCGAGACAGCTCACCGGGAAGCTTGATGCTGGGCGAGAAAAACCGATGATTCACGGTTCTCAGCTCCACGCTCACGCGCGATCCGCCCACGTGTCCTTCGGCGGCGCCGAAACCCGTCATGCTTCGGATCATCGATAGTCGTGCAAGTTAGGAGCTGACAACGACTTTGTCAATTGAAGAAGTCCCACCGCACGCCGTAGTAGTTGATCGCCCGTGGCGCGCTGTATCCCGGGACGACGGTATAGATCTCACCCATCACGTTGCGGTACTGCCACGAGAGCACCGCGTCGTACAGGCGAAGCTCGACCAGCGTCGAGATCACCCGATACTGATCCGATGACTGCGGGGGTCCATCCGCGACCGGGAACAGGACCTCGGTGCGGTACTCATGCGCGGCGGACGCCTGTATGTGGAAGTTCCCTGACGGAAATTTCCGCAGCCACGACGTGCTGAAATACAGTTCGCTCCGGACATGGTACTCCGGCACGTAAGCCTCGCCAGCCGGCGCCTTGTTTGCCACGACGTTCACCCCGAACCCTTTCCAGATGGGCCCGTGGAGCGTGGCGAACGTGATCCGCCGCTCGCCGACTTCGACCGGCTGGTACAGGGTGTCGTAAACGAAGGGAGCCGGGACGAGCGTCGTGTCGAGCGACATGATTCCCCCCGTGGCCCAGAGCCGCCCGATGCGAAGGCCCACCTCCCCCCGGTATGCGAGCGATTGCGGGCGATCGTTCCCATCGATCGGGCGCGTTCGACCGACCGAGCCGCCAATGGCGAGAAAGCGCAACGGTCGCAAACGCAAGGAGACGTCACCGCGGAAGGTCGAGTCCGAGACCTGCTGCTCCGCGTACACCGCGAGGGACATGATCCCGCGGTCATAGCCCAGCCGTCCGGACGGCGTGAGAAACCACCAACCGTCGAACACGCGAAGTCGCGCGGTCGCGCTCAGCGACGCGCCAAACAGCTTCGTCCCCCCCGTGGCGATGTACTGGGCGCGAGACGACGTCGTATCGACGGTGTCACCGACGAATGGCGTTTCTGGCGTGGTTGGTGTGGTCGTCGTTGCCGTTTTCTCGTTGGTCTCCGCAAACCGACTGGTCGACGCGATCAGCTGCAGCCAGTACGGACTGTCGACGTTCCCGTAGCCCACGCGAGCGTATGCGTCGGTTCGAGCGCCTTCGAACCCCGGCAGGTTCGCGAGCGCGAGCGAATCGATTCGGAACTGCTCACCACGAGTGCCGCCGGTTCGGAGGAGCGTAACGTCGGTGCTCCAATTCTTCTTCGCCCAACCGAGACGACCTAACAAGCTGAGGTGGTCGCCGTTGCCGCCCGTGCGCTCGTCCTGCGTGCTGTATTGTTGTGCGGCGATCTGCAGGGCCGCGCCGTTCGAGAAGCGCTGCCCGAAGAATCCACGGTAGCTGTTCGTGGACAGATCACCCGTCGACACGTCCACGCGCGAATACGGCGTCGTCTTGTTCACACGCCAGCTGCGGATGTGCACACGGAGCTCTTCGGCTGCGCGCTCGACGACCAGTTCCTCCAGGGTCCAGAGCGGGATTGCGGAGAAGTCGTGCATCGGACCCATGCGGGCGTCGAGCGGATCGAACTCGATGCCGTCGTAAAAGACGCGGATCCGCCGGAAATCGCCTTGGTACGTATTCGTGTGCGGCGACGGAACCCATCCGGACGCGAAACCAGTCACGCCGGGAGTCCGTCCCAACAGCTCGCCTAACGTGAGCGCGCCGCTCGAGAACAGCTCGTCGCGCGCCCAGCGATAGCGCTGGCCAATGTCCGAGTCCGCGGGGAGCTCGGCTGTCGCCAGCGGGGTCTTGATGCTGTCGGCAGCGCGGCGGGCGAGGCGCGCGGCTTTGACGCTATCCGCTCGCAGGCGCGCACGCGCTGAGTCGGCGCCGGCCGAATCCGCAGGCAGGCGCAGGGTGTCGCCACGGACGCGGAGGGTATCGCGGGCCGGAACCTGGGCTGATGCGCTGCCGTGCAAAACAGCCCCGACCAGAAGGGCGAGGCCGATGCGATGCGCGTATCGTGCGACGGTGTGAAACACGTCGGTCAGCCAGCCCTCGCTCGGACGAACTCGATGAAGGTGCCGGTCGGCACACCGGTAGGCCCGCGCGGAATGGCGACGAGATCCGATTCCGAATACGCCGTCCCGGCGATGTCCAGATGGACCCACGGATACTCCTCGGCGAATTCCTTGAGGAACATAGCCGCCGTGATGGCGCCGCCGGCGCGTCCGCCGCTGTTCTTGATGTCGGCGACGTCCGACTTGATCAGCTCCTTGTAGTCGTCCCACAGCGGAAGCTGCCAACCCGGTTCCGCCGCACGCTTCGCCGCGGCGACAACTTCATCGACGAGGTCCTGATCAGTGCCTAACACGCCGGTTGCGACGTGTCCGAGCGCGACCACGCATGCGCCGGTCAGGGTGGCGGCATCGATCACCGCCGCGGGCTTGAACCGCCGCGCGTACGACAGCAGGTCCGCGAGAACCAGCCGCCCTTCGGCGTCGGTGTTGATGATCTCGATGGACTTCCCGAGGTGACTGATCACGACGTCGCCCGGCTTCACCGCGGTGCCCGACGGCATGTTCGTCGTCGCGCCGAACATCCCGACGACGTTCACCTTGAGCTTGAGCCGAGCGATCGCTTCCATCGCTCCGAGCACGCCGGCGGCGCCGCACATGTCAAACTTCATGAGCTCCATCCGATCGGCCGGCTTGATCGAGATGCCGCCGGTGTCGAAGCAGAGCCCCTTCCCCACCAGCACGACCGGCGCGTCACCACGCTTTCCCCTGCGGTATTCCATCGTGACGAGCTTGGGATCCTGCGGCGTCGCCTGCGCGACACAGAGGAACGATCCCATTTTCTGCCGCTCCATCTCGCGGCGTCCCAGCACCGTCACCTTGAGCTTATGTCGCCGGCCGATGTCGGTGGCCGTCTTCGCGAGGACATCCGGCGTGCAGAGATTGCCCGGCATTTGTGCGAGCCGCCGCGCGACTTCGTAGCCCGCCGCGATGCCCTCTCCGCGCCCGAGCGCGTCCCTGGATTCACGGCTCCCTTCGGCCAGAATTGTCGCCCGCGTGAGAGGCTTCTTGCGCTCCGCCTCTGGCGGCGGGGTCTTGAGATCGATGTACTCCCACGCCCCCATGTTCAGGCCGATCGCAACCGCCTCGACGGATTCGGCGTCCGCCCGGGGCGCGAGAACCGCGAGTGCCCCTACCCCCATGCGATGCCCCTGCCGCGCGAGCAGCGCGGCTCCTCGCCGCAAAGCTGCAGCTGCAGGCTCCGTCGGTGCTCCCAACCCGACGAGCAGCACTCGGCCGGCCTTGCTCGACCCGCCGTCGAGATGCAGGGTCTCGTCGCGGGCGCCACGGAAATCGCCACGCGCGAGCGACCGCACGAGCGAGCCGCCAAGCCGTTCATCGAGCGTCCGAAGCTCGCCTGGTAAGTCTGTTCCAGCCTGCAACAGGATGCCGAGCAGCGGAGTGTTTACGTCCGCGGCATCGCCGTCGCGTACGGCAAGTGTGAGGGCCATTGAGTGGGTGTGTGGGCGAAGAGGCCGGTAAGCTAGGGAGGGGCGTATGGAGCGGGCAAGCGGAACGAGCGCCCCGACACGGCCTTCCGTTGCGATTGCCTGCGGGCCAACCGTGGCGACGCTCAGCGCATGAGAGATGTCACGCGACGCGGTCCGGCGGGGCCTGCCCACGAAAGAAGGCATCGAGGTTGCTGAGCACCCGCGCGCCCATCGCGACGCGCGAAGACGTCGTTGCGCTCCCGATGTGCGGCAGCAGCACGACGTTCCTCAGCATCAGCAGCCGCTCCGATACAACCGGCTCGCGCTCGAACACGTCGAGCCCCGCGGCGGCGAGGGCACCGGACTCGAGCGCAGTGGCGAGCGCCCGCTCGTCGATGAGGTCCCCCCTCGCGGTATTCACGAGAATCGCTCCGGGGCGCATCAGGTCAATCCGAGACGCGTCGAGCAGACGGCGTGTATCGGGTCGAGCCGGAGCATGGAGCGAGACGAAGTCGGCCTGAGCGAGCAATGCCTCCAGGGAGTCGCACCGCTCGGCGGCGGCATCGGCGACGGCGCTCGCGTCAGGGTCACTCGGATTCACGAACAGTACGCGCATGCCAAACCCACGGTAGGCTCGACGCGCGACCGCCGCGCCGATGCGACCGAAGCCGACGATGCCGAGCGTGGCACCGTTCACCCGAGTTCCCAGCATGTGCGTGGGGCGCCAGCCCTGCCATTCACCCGCGCGGAGCTCGCGTTCCGCCTCGCTGGCCCTCCGCGCGGCGGCGAGGAGCAGCATCATCGCGAGGTCCGCAGTATCCTCGGTGAGGACGCCCGGCGTGTTGGTGACGACGACGCCCCGCGAACGGGCCGCGTCGAGGGCGATGCGATCGAAGCCGACACCGAAGTTCGCGACGATCCGAACGCGAAGCGGTGCAGCGGCGAAAACGGCAGCGGGCACATCGTCGACGACGGTCGGCACGATGGCATCGAACTCGGACGCCGCCGCGATCAGTCGCTCGAGCGGACAGGTCTCGTCGGTCGGATTCAGCTCGGTGTCGTACCGGGCGGCGAGCTGTGCCTCGGTCGTCGGCGGCAGCCGGCGCACGACGAACACGCGCGGCCTGTCTCCCGCGCGCTGATTGGCGTTAGGCTCATCCACGCGGAGTGGGCCGAGGCTTGTGCTCCGCGTCCAATGTGCTGGTGGCGGTTGCGCTCCTGGTCTGGAGGAAGCTCCCGGTCATGCGCTCATGAGTGGGCCGATGTCGGCACGTGGGGGGCGACAGTCTCCGGTGCTCCACGCGTGACGAGCCACGGTGCGAGCAGGAGACCGATGATCGTCACGGGAATGTATTGAATTGCAGCGATGAGGAAGGCGACAGCCACCGCCGCGTCACGGTCCAGGCCAGCCGACGTGGCGGCGAGTGTGTAGAGCAGCTGGAACACGCCGACGTTTCCCGGGGTCAGCCGCACGAGAAAGCTGGCGTTGACTACCAGCAATGCGAGCAGCGAGGTGGCGGGCGTGCTCGCCAGCGACGCAGCGTGCGCCGCGTAATGAAACGTGGCCCACTGCCCCGCCCATGCTATTGAGGCGAGTGCGAGCGCGGCGGCGATTCGCGGCGGTGTCGAGACGGCCCTGGAGGTCGCAACGAGTCGTCGCCAGTAGTCGCGAACCCGTGTCAGGAGCGCTGGCTCGCGGTCGACGTGCGGATCCCGTGACCCGCGAGGTTCACGCGTGCGCCGCCCAAATACGCCCGCTCCTATCAACACGACCGCGATGAGCAGGCCGACGCCTGGAAGGCGCCACTTCGCCAGCTCCGACGGAAGCGGGAGCAGGAATGCCGAGACTACGAACAGCGCGATATACGTCGCGAGATCGGAGAGACGATCGACCGCCAGCGTCGCCAGGACTACCGCGCTCGACACGTTTGCGCTGCGCGCTACGCCAGCCACGCGCGCCGCGTCCCCGCCGTTGGCGATCAACAGGGTGTTGAGCGCCGCACCGGCGAGCGTCGCGCGAATCGCGAGACCGACTCCCGGAACTCCCGCAGCGCGCAGAAACAGAGACCAGCGAATCGCCTTGATCAGGATCGATGCAAGGTTCGCCACTGTCGCCACCACGATCAGGCCGATATTCGCATGCGCAATTGCCGACCACGTCCGTGCCCACTCGACATTGCGCGCGGCCATCGCGAGCAGCGCGAGGGTCGCGATGCCCAGAATCCAATGAAGCGACGAACGCGCGATGCTATTCGACGCCGTCACGTCGGCCCGAGCGTCGTGAACGAAAACCCTCGTTCGCGCAACCCACGGATGATCATCGGCAGCGCAGCCGCGGTCTGCGTTCGATCGCCCTCGGCATCGTACCCGTCCCCATCATGGAGCAGGATGATCGAGCCACACCCGGCCCCGCGCACGACACGGTCGGCAATGATCGGTGCGCCCGGACGCGCGGTGTCCCACACGCCAAGCGTCCAGCCGACGGTGCGTTGGCCGCCCGCGCGCGCGATGGCCGTCACCCAGGGGTTGCGCTGCCCGTGAGGGGCGCGGAAGAGGGTGGGTCGATCGCACCCGGCGCGGAGGATGGCAGCGGCGCCCGCGGCGATGTCGTCGCGGACGTAGCGCGGACTCTTCCAGAGCAGCTTCTGATGATGGTAGCCGTGGTTGCCCACGACGTGCCCTTCGCGCCGTGCACGAGCGACGAGCGATGGCCAGCGGTCGGCATGGCGGCCCAACACGAAGAACGTCGCGCGCACGCCTTCCGAGCCTAACGTGTCGAGAATCGACGGCGTCGCATGCGCGTTCGGCCCGTCGTCGAAGGTGAGGGCGACCACGGCTTCGCCTCCCGAGAGCCGGCGCTGCACACGTCCAAACAGCGGGCTGTTACGCTCGAATGCGCCCCACGCAAGCGCCGCCGCGGACGCAACGGTCGCGCACGAGACCTCGGCGATCACGCTCCCCTACGCCGCGATGCGGTTGGCGCCGAGAATGCGCGCGTACAGGCCGAGTATCGCGTCGCTCACGCGCGGCCAGCCATAGGCCAGTGCGCGCTGTCTGCCAACCAGTCCGAGGCGTGCACGCAGCGCGTCGTCATCCAGCAACCTGACGAGCGTGTCAGCCAGCGCGTCGGTGTCGCCGCACGGCACGAGCAACGCCTCTCGCTCGTGCGCGACGACATTGCGGAACCCGTTGATGTCAGAGCAGACGATCGGCGTGCCGCAGGCCATGGACTCGAGCAGCGTAATACCGAAGGACGCCTTGGTCGTGGGACAGGCGTAGATCGAACAGTTCGCGTAATAGTTCGGGCGCTCGCCGAGAACTGCGCCGACAAACGTGATGTCGGGGTCTCCGCCGGCAAGGCGACGGTAGTGCGATCGGAGCGGCCCATCGCCGACGACCACCAGCTGCGCAGGACGTCGCGGGCCGCGAATTCTCTTGAACGCGCTGATCAGAGACGCCAGTCCGTTGCGGGGATCGAAGCGGCCGAGGAACAGTACGGATGGCACGTCCGTTCGTATGCTCATCGGCCGCGGGGCGGCGGCAGAAAACAGCTTCGTGTCGACGCCATTCGGGATCTGCGTCCAGTCCGCCGCGAAGTACCGGGAATGCGCGTCCACGACGGTCGGCGAAACGGCAACCGCCGCGGCGAGCCGCGACAAACGGCGCTGAAAGTATGCGGATCCCAGCGCGTAGCCGACCGAGTACTCGAAATACGTGTGGAACGTGCCTACGACCGGACACTGCGCCTCGTCGACGGCCAGGAGCGGGAGTGTCGGGGCGAGCGGTGCATGAACGTGCACGATATCGTACGCGCCGCGGGCGAGCACTTCCCGCATGTCGCGACGGAGACGGCGACCCACCGTGATGCGGGCGAGCGACCCGTTGCTGTATACCGGGAGGCTCTTCCCCACGCGAATCACGTTCGCGCCGTCACGCGAGCCCGAGAGATTCGACGTGATGATGTCGACGTGATGGCCGCGGAGCCGAGCTTCACGCGCGAGGAAATGCACGTGCTCGCAGATGCCGCCCAGGTGCGGGTAGTAGTACTCGGTGACCTGCGCAATCCGAAGTCGGTGCATTCCGTACTATCACAGACTGAACCTTAACGCACGGTAGACGCAGCTCCGGGGAGATGCTACAACGGGAGCGTCGTCTGCGAGCCTGCCGTGCCGTCCGGTGGATCCTCATCCATGGTGGTGGACGGCGTCGCCGTGGCGTCGGCCTGCCCCGCCTTCGAGTGGGCGTCCGAGCCGGGCGACTCCGAGCCGTGAGGCACGGATCGGGCCTGATCGTTTGAATCCTCAGGACTCACGAGGGAGACGTCATCAGTGCCGAACCCTTCGGGCGGCTCGGGAATACGCCGAGTCGACGGCTGCTGACGGCGCGCGTCGATGAGGTGGTCGACCGCGCCTTTCGTGACTCCGAGACGCTGGGCGAGTCGCTCGCGCAGCCCGTGATACGGCTTGAAACCGCCCAGCATGTTGTACACGAGCGCGGGCGTGACGCTCTCATCGCGTGCCCAGTCCGTGATCTTCTCGGGCCAGAGCAGGATTTGCACGACGAGCGAGGCCGGCATGGCGGGGAGCTCGGTGTGCACACGATAGAGCGCCTTACGCTCCAGTGCGCTGAGACCGTCGCGGTCGCGCATGGACGGCGGGGGCAGCGGCACCCCGCCGGGCTCACGATCGACTGCCGATGACGTCGATTCCATCCGGTCCATCCGAAGCAGCTGCCTCCGGCGGCCATCGGGCTGGCACCTAACGTCCTAACGAATCCAGCCTCGCCGCCTGTCCCGAAGCTACAACGAACACCTTCGGCGCGCCATCGGGTCCTGTGTTGCTGGGGTTGTTAGGCAGTGCTGTTATTGATCGGGGTGGTAACATACCTCTGTCGAGGTATCATACCCTGCCAACCAACGGGGATGTGCCTCGGCTCCGGCGCGACTAAGCCGCGCCTACGCCCGCCGAAAACCAGCCAGCCAGGAACCGCTTCGGCGAACTCGACCTGGCCGTGCCACACCGCGGCGAGACGTCGAGGTTGGTCGGTGGTCGCCGATCGCCCAGGCCGCGGCAGCCGCCTTGCGCGTTGCCAACGGGGATGCAAACGGGCGTCGACCTCTGGCCGGCGCCCGTTCAGCAACGCGATACGACTCCGCGATTGTTGGGATACCCGGGACGAGACTCGAACTCGTAAGACCCGAAGGTCGGGGGATTTTGAGTCCCCTGCGTCTACCAATTCCGCCACCCGGGCGCTCAGGCAATGTAGCCGCCTGCCAGGTGCCGCTCAACGCGCGCGACCTTGCTCTCGCGCCGACCGAAGGCGCGGACTACGGCGGCGGCGGCCGCCGAGCGCCCTGCGCACCCGGTCGGCGCTGCTGACGGATCTCCTCGAGCCGGCGGCGCAAGTCATCCTGAATGCCGACGTACTTCGCGCGCTGCACGGGTGTCATGAACGACGCGAGGTCGCGTTGCTCGCGCTCGGTGAGATCCAGCCGCTGACGCTGAATCTTGAGCGCTCGATCCAGAAGCCCGGCAACCGACGCCTGGTCGGCCGAATCACCAGCCAGCACCTCCGCGCGAAGCGCCTGCCTCATCTGACGCTCATCCCGGAGCAGCACCATGCGCTCCCGCTCGTAGCGATTGTTTACCTCGCCGAGCTGCCGCATCTGTGTTTCGTTCAGATTGAGCCGACGCCGAACCACCTCAGCGAGCCGCTCGCGAAACTGACGCTCGAGACCCGCCCTTCCCTGCGCCGGCATACCCGGCTGCGCCTGCAAGCGCTCGGCGCGCTGAGCAGCGACTGGGAAGGCAACGATCGCGAGTGCCACGACCACTCGAAGCGAGCTACCGAGCACGCTCATCGATCGACGTCCTTGATCACGGGCAGCACGGACGATCGATCCGGCTCGGTCGAAGGTGCTACCGGCGCGCGGTCGATCTCGTCGAGGGCACCGAGCAGCGCCTGAATGGACGCATCGTCCAGCTCTCCAACGCCCCCGTTGAACGAGAGCTGCGCGCGCGGAGACGCCGGTCGCATCGACCGGCGAGCCGCGGGCTCGCTACCCGTGTCCGAGCGCGTTCCACCCCCGGCGACCGCACCCGCCGAATCCACCGCGCGTCCACCGGACGGAATCGCCGGCGCGACGGCGACGGAATCGATGGGCACACCGGTGGCGTCGGTGCCGCGCCGTTGGACGATAGCAACGGACAGTCCACCAACCGTGATCATCGTCAGGGCCGCCGCCAGGCGCCAATCGACCCACCGCTTCATCGGAGCGACGGAGGTTATCGCAGCCGGTCCGGTGAGCGGCTTCGGGAGCGCCGCGACGATGCCTCGGGTATCGACGGCCGGAGCGGCGAACGCGCCACGCACCAACCGCAGTGTCTCCAGCTCGGACGCACATTCCGAGCAGGCGATCACGTGCGCGTCGACGCGCGCACGCGCGGAGGCGTCGAGCGACCCGGCAACCAGCTCGGGCAGCAGCTCGCGCATCTCGACGTTCGCGCAATCAAACATAGAGCGACTCCTTCACCGCCCGCAGTGCGTTGTGGTAGTGCACCCGCGCCGCGCCCTCAGTACTACCGACGACCTCGGCGATTTCCTTGTAGGACATCCCTTCGTTCACCCGCAACAGAAACACCTCTCGCTGCAATCGCGACAGCCGCTCGACCGCCAGTCTCACCCGCCCTTCCGCTTCCTCGGCAACAATCCCGTCCAGCGCGTCGAACTCGGTTGCCGCATCGCCTTCCTCGAGCGACGTGTCGTCGCGCCGTCTCCGACCAGCTCGACGGCGATCGAGGATCAGGCGCCGTTCGATCGTAAACAGCCAGGTCCGCAATGCGCTGTCTGCGCGAAACGTGTCGATCGATCCGAAGGCCCTGACGAACGTATCCTGCACGACTTCCTCGACGTCCGACCGCTGGCCCAGGCTGACCGCGAAACGCGCGAGCGCCGGCGCGTGCCGTTCCACGAGGGTCGTGGCAGCTCGCTCGTCGCCGGCTCTCCACCGGGCTATGAGCTCCAGGTCGGTGGGATCCTCGTTCGGCTCATGGTCCTTGGCCATGCGGGTCACGGAATGAGACGCTCGCCGGGCCAGGACGTTAAGGCGCCGTTGACACGATCGCCGACCGTTTCTAGGTTCGCGCGGATCAATGGCTTACGCAAACAGGCGCGGGACCGTCCCCGCGGAGATCATAGGCCACCGGGGCTCACCTCGCGCATTTCGCGAGAATACGCTCCGGTCCTTTGGGCAGGCGTTCGTGGAAGGTGCCGACGCGGTCGAGCTCGATGTCCACGGCACCTGTGATGGGTGGGTCGTCGTCCACCACGACCCGGTTACGAATTCGCGGCCCGGCGACGCGGGCGTCACCGCGGTAATCGCCGAATCGACGCTCGAGGCCGTGTGCGCCATCGACCTGGCAGGCGTGCGTATACCGTCCCTGAACCAGATGTTGGCCACGGTTCCCGAACACGCCACGGTGTACATCGAGGTCAAAGCTCCGCGGATCGAAGAGGCAGTCGTTGCCGCGATTCGTACCGGCGGACGACGCTGCGCCGTTCACAGCTTCGACCACCGCGTGGCCCTCCGGGTGCACGAGCTCGCGCCCGACCTTCCGGTGGGTGTTCTCCAGACGAGTTACCCGGTCGACCCGGTACGCCCGCTGCGCGATGCTGGCGCACGCGATCTGTGGCAGCAGTGGGAGCTGATCGACGCGGACCTCATCGATCGCGTTCACGTCGACGGAGGCCGGGTGATCGCATGGACGGTGAACGACGTGTCCGTTGCGAAGCGGCTCAACGACTGGGGCATCGACGGCATTTGCACCGACCTTCCCGGCATCATGCGCCAGGCTTCGGAGAGGTGGGCCGAGCGCTGAGCACGCCCTCGCGTCACCGTGTCAGCCGTCCTACCTTCGCTGCCTTAGCCGTATCCCCACCGTTCCGTCACCTTCAGGCTACAACACTTCACCGTCATGCGACATCGATCCGCTGCGCTTGCCGCGGGCGTCACGCTCGCCGGCACGCTCCTCGGCGGTTGCGCGTCCGCGCCCGCCACACAGACCACAAGCCCGCGTCCGGCCTCTCCTCCAGCAACGGCAGCCGCGCGTCCGGATAGCGGTCGGCCCGCCCCAGGCACGGGGGCGGTATCGGCGCCTAACGCCGATCCGTTTCCCAGCACCTACGTCGCGCCGGCGTCACGGGCAACGGTGATTCGCGACGTGACGATCATGACCGCCGCCGGACCGACCATACGAAACGGCAGCGTGCTCCTGCGCGACGGAAAGATCGCCGCCGTGGGCGCGACCGTCAGCGCACCGCAGGATGCGGACGTCATCGACGGGCGCGGCAAGTACCTGACACCGGGCATCATCGATGATCATTCTCACCTCGGTGTCTACGCGGCGCCGGGCGGCGATGCGCTGTCCGACGGCAACGAGATGACGAACCCGGTGACGGCGCAGGTCTGGGCCGAGCATTCCGTGTGGCCGCAGGACCCGCAGTTCCCGCGCGCGCTGGCGGCTGGCGTGACCACCGCGCAGATCCTTCCCGGCTCCGCGAATCTGATCGGGGGCAGGAGCGTCGTGCTGAAAATGGTCCCGTCGCCGACGGTTCAGGGCATGAAGTTCCCGGGGGCCAAATACGGGCTCAAGATGGCCTGCGGTGAGAACCCGAAGCGCGTCTATGCCCAGCGGGGCCCGGCGACGCGAATGGGCAACGTGGCCGGTTACCGCACCGCCTGGATTCAGGCCGAGAGCTACCGCCGCCGCTGGGACAAATGGAACGCGGACCATCAGGGTGACCCCCCGCAACGCGACCTTGGCCTGGAGACGCTCGCCGAGGTGCTTCGCGGTAACATCCTCGTGCAGAACCACTGCTATCGCGCCGACGAGATGGCGCAGATGATCGACATCGCGAAGGAGTTCGGCTACAAGATCCGCTCGTTCCACCACGGCGTGGAGGCGTACAAGGTCGCGGATAGACTCGCGAAGGAAGGGATTTCCGCGTCGCTCTGGTCGGACTGGGGCGGGTTCAAGATGGAGGCGATGGACGGAGTGCGAGCCAATCTCGCGATGGTGAGCGCGGCGGGCGCGCGCACGATCGTGCACTCGGACGACCCGTCGGGAATGCAGCGCCTGAATCACGATGCCGCCAAGGCCATGGCCGCGGGCGAACGGATCGGAATCCGCACCACCGAAGACGAAGCGATCAAGTGGCTGACGATCAATCCCGCCTGGGCGATCGGGCTCGATGACAGGATCGGCTCGATCGAAGTCGGCAAGAATGCGGACGTCGTGCTGTGGTCCGGGAATCCGTTCAGCGTGTATTCCCGCGTCGACCGTGTCTGGATCGACGGCGCGGCGGCATATGACCGCGCCAATCCGGCATCGTGGTGGCGGACTGATTTCGAGCTCGGGAACGTGCCCATTCCGAACGGAGGACGATAACAACATGGGAACCGGGAATCGGGAACCGGGAACCGAGCGCGCGATGCGGCGCGGGCGCGTCGGCATCGCTCTGCGCAGACTGGTCCACGCGGTCGCGATGATCGCGTGCGCTGCTCCGTGGGTGAGCGCACAAACGATCGCGATCACCGGGGGGAAGGTGTACCCGGTGAGTGGGCCCGCGATCGAGAACGGGACAGTGCTCATCCGCGACGGCAAGATCGTGTCCGTCGGCGCCGGGGTTGCGGTGCCTAACGACGCACGGCGCGTTGACGCGACCGGCAAGTGGGTGACGCCCGGACTGATCAACACGCTCACCGGGCTCGGGGTGAGCGAGGTCGGCCAGGTGCAGTCGACCGTGGACCGGGGTGCCCGGGGTGACAATGGCATCGCCGCGTCGTTCCCGGTCTGGGAGGGTATCAACCCCGCCTCGACCCTGCTCGCACCCGCGCGGAACGAGGGAATTACGTCGGTGGTGGTGGTGCCGACCGGCGGGTTGATCGCAGGTCAGGCGGCGCTGATCGACCTCGTCCCGGGTACGGTGAGCGACATGCTGAACAAGGCGCCCGTAGCCATGGTTGCTCAGTTCGGCGACGCCCGCTCGGGCGGAACGAATGCGCGCGGTGAACAGTACGCGCGGCTCAAGGAGCTGCTCGAGGACGTCCGCGTCTACGCCCGGCGTCGCAGCGACTTCGAGCGTGCGCAGACGCGTTCCTTTTCCGCGCGCCGTGCGGATCTCGAGGCGCTCGTGCCGGTGGTCGAAGGCCGCCTCCCGCTCATGGTGAATGCGGACCAGGCAAGCGACATCGATGCCGTCCTTCGTCTCGCGCGCGAGACGAACGTGAAGGTCATCATTGCCGGCGGCGCCGAGTCGTGGATGCTCGCGGACCGGCTGGCACGTGCGGCCGTGCCGGTCGTGGTGGGATCGATGAACAACATCCCGACGTCGTTCGCGACGTTAGGCTCGCGTCAGGAGACCCCGGCGCTGCTGCAGCGTGCTGGCGCGAAGGTCATCCTGATCGCGAATGGGAGCGGCGGCGAGGAGGTCTTCAACGTCCGCAACCTCAAGTACGACGCGGGAGTCGCGGTGGCCTACGGCCTCGCCTGGGACGCCGCACTGCGCGCGATCACCCTATCGCCCGCAGAAATGCTCGGGGTGGCCAATCGGGTAGGCTCCCTGCAGCCGGGTCGCGACGCGAACATCGTCGTGTGGAGTGGCGATCCGTTCGAGTTCGCGACGCGGGCTGAGCACGTGTTCATTCGTGGACGCGAGATCGCGCAGCCGTCGCGGCAGGATGAGCTGATGCAACGGTACAAGACGTACCCGCCCGCGTATCGCAAACCGTGAGGCAAAGGTATCAGCTATCAGCTATCAGCTATCGGCTTTGAACCCTCGGGACGGCCCGTATCGCGAACGGAACATCCCGAGGGTTAAGCTGATAGCCGATGGCTGATGGCTGATAGCTGCCTCAGAACGGCGCCTCGTGTGGTGGCGGCGGCGGGGGTGGTGGCGGCGGTGAGGCGGGAGGAGGCGGCGGCGCCGGCTCGGAGGCCTGCTTTTCGGTTTTCTCGGCCCGTTCCGGCCCCAGGTCGCGCAGTTGCTGCTCGAGGCGCAATGCCTCGGTCTCGTGCGTCGCGAGTGTCGCGCTCAGGCGAGCGTAGCTCTCCGGATCCAGCTCGCTCCCGGATTGCTTTGCGCGATACACGGCGTAACCCAGCGCCTGCGCCGCCTTGTCAGCCAGCTGCCGCGTTCGAAACGCCTCGAGCCGCACTTTCCCCTCATCGAGTGCGTTCTGCGCAGCCTTCCCGGCACGATCGAGCTCGGTCTTGAGCTTGTCCCAGATGGCCATGGGTTCTCACGGGTAGAGTTTGATTCCGTCGCCCTACGACGTCCTCCGACACGATGTTGCACGCTGGGTGCCTCGTCGAGCCCAGCCCGGAAAAACGACGAGGCCCCGCCGTGTGGCAGGGCCTCTCGTTTCGAATCAGAACCGCGTGTTCCCGTCAGGCCGCGGACGTCTCTCGGGCGACTGCCGGATAGACGCTGACCTTGAAGCGGCTCTTGCTCTTGTGCTCGAACTTCACGACGCCTTCGATCAGGGCGAAGATCGTGTAGTCGTTGCCCATGCCGACGTTCGTGCCCGGATGCCACTTCGTTCCGCACTGGCGGATGATGATGTTGCCGGGGATCACGCGCTCGCCGCCAAACTTCTTGACGCCGCGGTATTTCGGGTTGCTGTCGCGCCCGTTTCGAGACGAGCCGACGCCTTTCTTATGAGCCATATGGCCGCCTCGCTAACGGAGCGTGATGTCCTTGATGCGGACTTCGGTGAAACCCTGCCGGTGCCCCTGCTTGCGAGCATAGTTCTTCCGGCGCTTGAACTTGAAGACGATGATCTTCTCGCCGCGGCCTTGCTTGACGATCTCGCCGGTCACCTTGGCACCCGACAGAGTCGGAACGCCGGTGTGCACGGAGCTGCCGTCTGAGCCGAGGAGAACGTCATTGAATTCGATGGACGCGCCGGCGTCGCCCAGGAGCGACGGAACTCGAAGCGTCATACCCGGCTCGACACGGAACTGCTTGCCGCCGGTGCGAATGATCGCGTAGGACATAAAATCGGAAACGCAGGTTGGACGTGAGAGCCTAGCAACATATCTGGCAGGCGGTTACGTGTCAACCGACTAGCGAAGCGGGAGTCGGGAGACGGGAGACGGGAGACGGGTGAAACGGCGGACCCTCGGGGTGCCTCTCCGTGCGAGAGCTGCGTCCCGAGGGTTCGTCGTTTCCGCCGCTACCCGCAACCCGTCTCCCGTCTCCCACTTCCCGTCTCCCGCCCTTCAGGCCACTGCGTACTGCTGTGTCACGTCCCTGCCGGCGCCTTTCACGACCAGCTTGAACTCGTCGGGCCGAAGTAGCGGGTCATCACGGAGTTCGAGCGAGAAGCCCACGTTTTTCTCGAGCTTTTTCACGATGTCCGGCTCCTGCTCCAGCACGTACATCGCGACGTCCGGGTGCAGCCGCACGACCAGGTGGTCACGCTTCCCCTCCACCGACATGCGCTTCACCGACCGCTCCATGCGGCGGATGATCGTTTCGGGCGTGAAGACCCGGCCCGTCCCATGGCACGTCTGACAGGGCTCCGTCATGCTCTGCAGGTGGCTTTGACGGACGCGCTGGCGAGTCATTTCGATCAGGCCAAGCTCGCTCACGGAGAACGCCTTGGTCCTCGCCCGATCGCGCCCGAGATGGGTACGGAGCTCCTGGAGCACACGGTCCCGGCTCGCCTTGGTCTCCATGTCGATGAAGTCACAGACGATGATCCCGCCGACGTCCCGCAGACGTAGCTGCCGCGCGACCTCGCGGGCCGCCTCGACGTTCGTCTTGAGGATCGTCTTCTCCGGATCCTTCTTGCCCGTATAGCGCCCGGAGTTCACGTCGATCGAGACGAGGGCCTCCGTTGGCTCGATGATGAGGTACCCGCCAGACGGCAGATCGCACCGACGCTTGAACAGGTCGCGGATTTCCGTCTCGATCTCCGACTTGTCGAAGAGCGGGGTCGGCTCCTCGTACAGCTTGATGCGGTCCACGAGCTCGGGCGCGATCCCCTTCAGGTACTCGATGATCTCGTTGTAGACCTGCTTCGAGTCGACCGTCAGTCCCTCGATCTTCGTGCTGAAGAGGTCGCGGATGATGCCGCGCGTAAGGCTGGTCTCGCGGTGAACGACGGCGGGCGAGCGGAGGAAGTGCGTCTTTTTCTTGATCCGCTTCCACTGACCAATGAGCGTGCTCAGCTCGCGACCGAACGTTTCCTGTGTCACGTCCTCGCCGACGGTGCGGACGATGACGCCGCCCGAGTCCGGCGGCAGCACCGCCTGCACCTGCTCTCGCAGCCGCTGACGCTCGGCGCGTTCGCCGATCTTGCGACTCACGCCGACGCGGCTCGCGAAGGGCATGTAGACCAGGAACCGGCCGGCCATGGAGATCTGTGCCGTGACCCGCGGCCCCTTCGTGGAGATCGGCTCTTTCGAGATCTGGACGAGGATCTCCTGTCCGCGCTTCAGGAGGTCCTGGATGGGCGGCGCCTTTGCCCGCCGACCACGCGGTGGCGTATCCTCGGCGTCTCCAGCGTCCTCGTCCTCCTCGTCGTCGTCGTCGCCGTCCTCGTCGAAGACGAGATCGGACGCATGCAGAAAGGCACTCTTCTCGGTGCCGATGTCGACGAACGCTGCCTGAATGCCCGGAAGAACTGCGTCGACCTTACCGAGGTAGATATCGCCGACCATCCGGCGGGCTTCGGGGCGGTCGACGAGGAGCTCGACGAGCTGGTCGTCCTCGATGATCGCGACCCGCGTTTCGCGCGGGTTCGCATTGATGAGTATTTCTCGCTTCATGTGGATCCGCCGGCAGCTCGAATCGTGGCGACTCCGCGACGACTGCTCGGCAAGGGATGAAAGTGGTGGTGGGACGCTGCACGTGGCGCGGTACGCGCCATGGCCGTCCCGGATGCAAGGTCTTCCGCGAGTGGTGCGTGATCGGACACGCAACGTCCGGCAGGCTTGCGACGCGGTCGGTCGTGTGCGCTGCGAGGTGCAGCCTGGCCGAAGGAGTCGCCGCCGGCAGTGAACGGAGTCGCGTGCGATCGACGATCGCCGTGACGGCACCGCACCGGGCGGAAGTGCCGCGATCGCTCGACGCTCGATGAGAGCGACTGGATCGCGACGGCAACGCAAGGCACGCCGCGAGTCGCGCGACGGCCCGTACGGGGAAACCAGCGAGCAAGTACAGTCGCAGGATCGCGTCGACGAGACCGGATCGCGCGAACAAGGTCGAAGCGGAGGGAAGAGCGAAGCGCATGATCACCAGAGATCGCCTCTCATCCGCAGGACGAGCCAGGCCAGCGCCAGGATAAATCCGAGCGCCGCCTTCCACTCGCCGTGGCGCATGTAGAGCGCCGGACTGAATCGTTCCACTTCGCCCACCATCGGATCGCGCCATGCCGTAGGGCGCGGCACGAAGGCGGGCACGTTCTCGGACCAGCGCGAATACGCCTCCGGAAACCGCGCACTGATCTTCACGCGTTCCTTCTCGATCGTCGGTCCGTAGACGAGCGCGAAGAACGCCACGACGATGAGGAGCAGCGACCAGTGCGCGGCAATGGCGAACCCGGCCGCGATGAGGAAGCTCCCGAAGTACAGGGGGTTGCGCGTGTGGGCGTACGGTCCGGTCGTGGCCAAACGGTCGTTCTTCACGATATGGCCCGCCGCCCAAGCACGGATGGTCAGCCCACCGAGCGCGAGGGCAACGCCGACGCCTAACGTCAGCGGCGACGGGCGCGGGCCGAATGCGAGATACAGCGCGGCCAGGATGAATCCGAGCGGCAGCCGCAGGCGCCTCGCGACCTGCTCGTAGCTCAATCCGCCATCTCCCGGAGGAGGCTTCGCGCGATGACGAGCCGCTGAATCTCGGAGGTCCCCTCCCCGATCTCGCAGATCTTCGCGTCGCGCATCATACGCTCGACCGGATAATCACGCGTGTAGCCGTACCCGCCGTGCACCTGGATGGCCTTGAGCGTCGCGCGCATGGCGAGCTCGGAGCAGAACAGCTTCGCCATCGCCGCTTCCTTCGTGTACGGCTTCCCATGCTGCGCAAGCCAGGCCGCGTGGAACATGAGGTGCTTGCCTGCCTCGATCTCCGTGGCGATGTCCGAGAGCTGGAACTGCACACCCTGGAACTCGAAGATCGGCTTGCCGAACTGCCGCCGGACGGTGGCGTACCGCATCGCCTGCTCGAACGCTCCTTCCGCCAGGCCTAACGAGAGCGCGGCGAGCCCGATCCGTCCGGCGTCGAGCGTCCGCATGAAGTTCACGAACCCCTGCCCTTCCTCGCCGAGCACGTTCTCGGCGGGTACCTCGACATCCTCGAAGATCAGCTCGCAGGTGTCCGACGCACGCCAGCCGAGCTTGTCTTCCTTCTTGCCCGATCGGAACCCGGGCATCGCCGGCAGCGACGGGTCGTGGCCCACACCGAGCGCCTCCGTCTTCTGCAGGTCGGTGGTGGGCTTCGTCATGATGAACGACGTGATGCCTTTCGTGCCCTTCTTCGGGTCGGTGACCGCAGTGACCACGAAGATCTCACCAACGCCGCCGTGAGTGATGAATCGCTTCGATCCATTCACGACGTAGTGACCATTCTTTCGTACAGCGGTCGTGCGCGTCCCACCGGCATCGCTGCCAGCGCTCTCCTCGGTCAATCCGAACCCGCCGAGCACCTTTCCGGTTGCCAGCAGCGGTACGTAGCGCTGCTTCTGCTCGTCGGTGCCGAAGTGCACGATCGGCGATGTGCCGAGCGTCGTATGGGCGGAGATGGTGATGGCATGGGAGGCGTCGACCTTTGCCATCTCGTTGATGCCGATCATGTAGGCGATGTAGTCCAGCCCCGCTCCCCCGTACCGCTCGGACCACGGCATGCCAAGCAGCCCAAGCTCTCCCATTTTCTTGATGTTCTGCCAGGGAAACTCGGCGCGCTCATCGTACTCGGCAGCAACCGGAGCGACTTCCTCTCGGGCGAACGAGCGGACCATCTCGCGGACCGCCAGGTGTTGCTCGGTGAAGTACAGTGAATCGTCCATGTGCTGCCGACTCGTGCGGCTTCGGTGCGTCGTCGAAACGACGGTTCGTGTTCCCAGGTCTTACGCGGCTTCCGTTTCGTCAGCGCCACTGATGGCGGCAAGAAAACGCTCGCCGTATTTGTCCAGCTTCGCCTGCCCCACACCGCGCACGTCGAGCAGTCCTGCCGACGTGCGAGGCTTCCGCGCCGCCAGCTCGGCCAGCGTGCGATCGGTAAACACCACGTAAGGCGGCACCTGCTCCTCTCGCGCGATCGAGGTCCTGAGGGCCTTGAGCGACGCGAAGAGCCGCGCATCGGCGCCGTCCAACACCAGCTCCGAGGCCGGCTCCGACTCGGCTCGTGCGGCTCGTGACCGCGGCGCGCCTGAGCCTCCGGGGACCGGAGCGGCCCGCTCGCGCCGCGTGCGCGCCGAAGCGGACTGGTGTCGTTCCTTACCGGCGTGCAGGCCAAGACAGTTGTCGCAGCCCCCGCAGGTGCCACGGCCCGCCTCGTCACCGAAATATCGAAGGACAAAGGCGCGGCGGCAACCTGTCGTATACGCGTATTTCTGCATGGCATCGAGCTTTGCGAGATCGGCCCGACGCCGCCGATCGATCACGGCCCACTCGATGGGAAACGATGAGAGAGGAGCCTTCGGGTTCGTCAGCCGCATGCCGCCGCCAATCCGTTCCCATGTCAGGAACTGCCGCGACTGCAGCGAGGTCAGGAGCGGCATGGCCGTAGCTGCGCCACTGAATCCGGGCGGCAGACCGTCCAGCGCCACGACGGCACCGTCGTGCAGGCGCGCGCCGACTGCGCGCCACAATGCACGGAGGAGCCCGAGCTCCGGATTGTGCGAGTCGGGGAGCTCGCGCCGAATCCGCTCGGGTGTCGCGAGAAGACGTATCGAGACCGAAGACCCGGACTCGGACTCCCGGCGAACCACGTCCGCGCGCTGCAGGATCCGGAGGACCGAATCGATGTCGCGGCCGCCAACCTTGCCAGGGACGAAGCGAGCGATTTCCTCGGAGCCGAGATCGGTCATGCCGGAGGCATCGACCACGCGCTGCATTGCGGCGTAGACCGCTTCGACCACCGGTCGCTCGGGATACGCGCCCTTGATGAAGAACTCGTGGGTGAAGCGGTCCGGAAACGAATGGAGCAGCACGCACTCGGAATGCAGGCCGTCCCTGCCCGCGCGCCCTGCTTCCTGGTAATACGCCTCGAGCGTGCCGGGCATCGCGTGGTGGACCACCAGTCGCACGTTAGGCTTGTCGATCCCCATGCCGAACGCGTTCGTCGCGACGATCGCCCGGACGTGCTCCTGCATGAAGCTGTCCTGCACTTCGTGACGGTGGGCGTCATCCAGTCCGGCGTGGTATGCCGTGGCCGAGACGCGGGCGCGCTCGAGCACACCGGTGATGCGCTCGACGTTGCGCCGCGTGGACGCGTACACCACCGCGAGCCCGTCGTGCTCCCGGAGCGTCTGGACGAGCGTCTCGTCCTTTTCCTGATCCGTGCGTGTCGGAATGACGTGATAGTGCAGATTCGAGCGATCGAACCCGGTGACGACGATGGTCGGGTTTCTGAGCGCGAGCTGCGCGACGATATCCTTCCGGACTTCCGGTGTCGCCGTTGCCGTGAGCGCCATCGTGGGCGGGGTGCCGAGCCGCTCGCGCACAATGCGCATTCGGAGGTAGCTCGGCCGGAAGTCGTGGCCCCATTCGCTGATGCAGTGGGCTTCGTCGACCGCGAGGAGCGACACCCCGATTGAACGGAGGCGGTCGGCCGTCGCCCCCGCGTCGAAACGCTCCGGCGCGACATAAAGCATCTTGATGTCGCCCCGCGCCGCCTTCGCCAGGCGATCGGACACCTGGGAGCTCGTGAGCGTGCTGTTGATGAACGCTGCCGGCAGGGCGCGGGCACTCAGCGCGTCGACCTGGTCCTTCATGAGCGAGATGAGCGGCGAGACGACCACGGTGAGCCCGGGGGTCATCAAT